>Ga0126338_10001652_pt1 | contig 14623 bp, 8 predicted proteins | sample OrbCmetagenome_2_FD_92529 | JGI IMG/M metagenome (GOLD analysis project Ga0126338, IMG submission 92529) | Coral microbial communities from Petempiche,Puerto Morelos, Mexico - Orbicella C C metagenome | ecosystem: Host-associated > Invertebrates > Cnidaria > Coral | place: Petempiche,Puerto...
GAATACACCATTCAAAATAATAATGTTCAGATAATTATGTATCAATGTTATAACTTCAAATGCATAGGGAGGACACGGGAAAGTAGGAGCAATGGGAAGGTGAAGTTGTGAAGGTGGAAAGGATGTGGAAAATGTGAAGGCAAGAGGAATCAGATCACGTTCACTGTTGGTGGTGTCAGCCGACACTATTGGTCGACTATTGGCAGAGTATCGGCCGAATATTGGTCAATACTTGGCTGATACACAACCGATATATCAGCCAACAGTCAGTTGAGTGTCGGTCAACTGTCGATCAAGTGTCGGTTCCGTATTAGTTGATACATCAGCCGATATGTGGATCAGTCGAATTTAGGCTGAGTAACAGCTGACATTACTTGATCAACATTAGACCTATGCTCGACCACTACTCAACCAACACTCAACCCACTTACGTCCGTGTATTGGCTGAGTGTCGACCAAGTATTGGTTGACGTATCAATCGAGGGTCACTTGATATATTGGTCGATAGTGACAGTCGACACTACCTACAGTAAACATGATCTGCAGAATCCAGATAACCTCATAATCCCCAAGGGGAAGGGGAGAGGGGAGAAAGAGAGACCCAGGGAACAGGGTTGGAGTCCATAGGAGGTGGGAAACAGGAAAGTGGGAGGATTCAATGGGAGGTTAAAGCCTGGGAAAAGATCAAAACCTTTTGCAATATTGAAGAAACTTTTGAAACAGAAAATGCACAAAGATGCAGGAAACACCAAGGGAGAGATAGAAACTAATGGCAAATGGTACTTGCATATGCTTGCACGACAGTTCCTGGGAGAGTGGTCCTGAATGTTCCAGGCACCACAATTACCCCCCTCCGTTCCCCACCCAACTAGGTGACTACTTTCAGTCAAGAAAGGGTGTGTTTGTTTATCTTGCATTACTAATTTAAGAGTTACAAATAAAATTTCAGTAATATTACCTGAGGATCAAGTCCCAGTTGTCCAGAAACGTACATTGTTTTATCAGCAATCACAGCTTGGCTGTCAAGTGATTAGAAACGCAAAGATTTTCATGTAGACAGCAAAACTCACCATAAACAGTGGGTTACTTACACTGAATCAGAAGAATAAGTTCAATAAAAACCAAAATCAGACAGCTTACAAGATACCCCAGAAGTTAAGGAAAAATTCAAGAGTTCATGAATTAATAATTTCTTGTCACAAAAAGCTTCTTGCACAACCCTGTGCAGAAGCACAGACATAAGCTTAATTAACAGAAAATATACCTGTATACACCAGGGATCGGTTGAACCCCTTTCGAAGTATGAACAATCTTTCTTACAGTAGCCATGCTGTTTAATGGACCTTTCAGTTCGGAGTAAATTAAGTGTAACTGTTCGCTCCACCGAACCTGGTACAAATTAAACACCCTTCGAGGTTAGAGAGGATGGGGGCGGGGGGGGAAATTTCTACTCACATAGGCCCGGTAAGTTTCGCATATCAAATGTTTGCACCTTGGCTAACTGTACACGAACTGTCTGTAAGCTTTCTTTTCTTTAAGATGTTTCTACCTAGATGAACACAACCTATCAGTTCACGTGGCATATTTTTTAAAAAATGTCTAGGTCCCTTTTTTTAGCAAAGACAGAGAAGAAATCGGTCAACGATGGTTTTCTGTCCTTCACGGTCCTTGATTTCTATAAACGTTATATAGATCTTACTTGTAAGCTCCAATAGCTCCAGGAGCTTTCGTGGTGGAAACGATCCGTCTGACCGTAGCAGCCATCCCGCGCAACATTAGGAATTAATTATGTATGTTGAAATATAAGGACAGGAGTCAGGCTAAGAAAGAATCGAAGTGTCACCCGGTGGTACCCCTGGGAATCAAATGGCAATTGATCAGCGGTTATTTTCATCAGGTTTTCTTTCTTCATATAACACCGGCCTCCTTGAAGGCATAATTCAAAGGTTTATGTTTTCGCTTTGGTTGAATTTTGAGCTGTGGAGAGAATTCATTGGTATGTTCTACTGGATGAACTTGCCTATAAAGAGCAAATGTGCACTGTAGTTTATTACAAAGTGCGGAGCTACCTAGAACTGAGTACACCTGTGCAATGTGCTGCACAAACTTATCCAATTTTGTGGCTGACCTTCATTCACTAAACGGAAACTGTAAGGAGCTGGTGATCAAACTAATTTATAAGATTCTAAAAGCTTAGTTTTGATCTCATTTTATGCGCAGTTAAGCGTTGTTATCATTGATCTTGCTCTTCAGTGAAGTACCTAATGTAAGCTTCTTGTATATAAGCTATTCTTAAGTTCATTAGGCACCATGGATCATGTGCACTAAAGGCATCCGTGGTCGAGTGTCGATCGATACCCTCAATCGACATCTCGATCAATACTCGATCATCATCCTGATTGATACTCGTTCGACACTCTATTGACACTTGATCAACAGTCGGTCTATAGTTGGCCGAGTGTTGATCGACTCATTTGAATCGATCGAAAATCAGTCGACTCTCAACTGACTGTTGAACGAGATGTCAATGGAGTATCAACAGAGGTGTTGATGGAGTGTCAACAGAGGTGTTGATGGAGTGTCAATGGAGTATTGATCGCGGGTCGATCAAGCGAGGGTATCGATTGAGGGTATTGATCGACACTCGACCGCGGATGCCTTTAGTGCACATGATTTGGCACTATTACACAAGTTTATAGTTACTAAGAGTTTAATGAAATTTTGTCTTCATGTTTCCTTACATACAGGTAGTAAGGACACTATCAAACTTGGCGGACTGAACCATTCCGTGACCTCAATTATTTATGTAACAACTGCATTTCTTTGTATCTTCTTGGGCTTGGTAACACACTTCAAATACAACAGGTTGGTTGCATGGTATTGGTAAACTGATAATGGAATTCAAAAAAGGCACAGTTTTTTTACCTGACCAGACACCTATTACTGTCAATACACCACCTGTCACTTATCACCCCTTGCTCATCACTGTTATCGTTACCTGCCACTGTCGAGGGTCCAACATAGGTTTTTGCAATCTCGCATTCCGCCACTATTTTTGGCTCAATCCCACCATCCCACCTAGTTAGAAAATTTATCTTGATTCTACCTGGTAAGAGTCGCAGTTTCCCGTGTAACGTCCATAATGTGTGATTTTCTGTTTTTCATCCTGCATCCCACCATCAATCTTAACACTATCTTGCATCCCATCTCTCAAAATGAGCAATCGATTGGGGCTCCTGATTGGTGTGGTGTGGTCATCTTGATTGACAAGTGTATCAATTTCGCTTGAATGATGCCAGGAAAAACTTGAATGGGACTTGACCAATGTCGTGGAGGAAGGTTTGTGAAATTGCACTAGCCTCAGTGAAGATTTATTAGACTTGATGTGGATGGTACATATTCGATTTTGCTCAGAAGACATCATCTTTTAGAGGGTAAATACTTGGTGGCTCCATTACCTGCTGGATTCAGCGAGAGCTTTTAAAATCTTTCAGCTGCTGTTTTAAGTTTTTGATTGTGTGCGAAGATCAAACAGGAACCAGGGAAGGAGAACCAATCTGTGATAGTCTTATTTGGCACCCTCACTTAGCTTTACTGAGTCGTTTTTCATGTCCAGATAACGAAAGACGAAATTTTAGAAGCCGGTGGCTGGTTGTTGTTTTCCCTGCCAAAGCGAATTTACTCTTGCTGACAATTTTCAAACAAAGGCTTCCCATTTTCAGGCAGTTCTATAATTCAATGGCTAAATTTTTTTTTAGCAGCGGGAGAATGAAATGACCGTCAAGCTAATGAATGGTTAGAGTTAAACCACAGGAAAAGCTGGTCTTAAGCCAAACATTTGACTTATTGCCCTCCAAAGGAGTATGTAGATACATGCAGCACTATAATGATTTCAGCTCAGGGACAAAGTTGTCAATCAGTAAATGAACTCAACTGTTAAAACCAGTGGGCATTTTTCAAAATCAAGGGGTTTGCGGGCAAGTATTCCCCCTTTCACCCCACCACCCCCTGCTTTGTCAAGTTTTTGCTCTTGCTCCAATTTTTTGGCGCCAGAATGTGGAAAATCTCTTTGTACGGGAACACTCGCTGCACAGGCTACACCAAACCTATGCTGGACTCAAGGTTACTGTCACCTTGACTATTACCATCCACCGTCACTGTCATAGCCACCATCAACCTTCACCATTGCCTGTCACCATCACCATCAACTGTCACCATCACCGTCACCATCTATCATTACACAGATATCATCAAAATATGAGAATTCCCAACCCCTTCACATACCTCAACTTAAGTAAGTAATAGTAAGTAAAAACTTTATTTATACTGCAAGAATAAATGGATCAGACAGAACCATAGGAAATCCATAGGAAACTTGGGAAATCTGCTCCCAGGTTTTGTATACTTCTAGCCTGAAAAAGGTACCCCACCCCTTTTGGGTGAAGCCTCCCTGCATAGGCCATCATAGGGAGTAACTCCCCCCCTTAGTGCTATTGAAGTCCTCAAGACATGCAGTCCATCCTAACTGCCTTCAATATACTTCCACTTTCTCACAGCCTTCTGCTCAGCTTTTTAATTTTGAAGTTATGCAATGAGAATTGTGGTAAAATTTGAGTTATCACAATCGGTGGATACGTCTGTTCATGCCAACCCTTTTGAATGTTGTTTTTCAGTGTTACAGTCTTGAATCTGACTGTGCGGAGTCATGTTATTTCTAACACTGCTTGGATTGTCTACTTGGCAGTTTTGTTCTTGAGGTGAGAAATCACCGTAACTTCTGAAAGTTACCGTCAGTGTGTCTTTAATGGTGTGAATTACTATGTAGGTCAACCTTGTGAAAATTCCATTTTGAGATTTGAAAGAAGACAATAATGGATTGAACTTCACACTTTGCCCTGGGTTCAAGATGCAGACAACAAGAACAACTTTTATTCCAAAGTGAAGCTGTCACCTAACACACGTCACATTACTGCAAAAACTTGGCAAAAGTAATAACTATCCTTCATACAAACTGAAGTAAGGAAGTTGGTTGTGGAAAATATGACCAAAATTTCAATTCCCTTAGGGGTTCAAATTTTCCAACTAGCATCCTCACCCCTTTGACATGGGAGTCTTCCCCATGGAAAGTTGGTTACTACAGATTTGTCTTATTAAATTTTTAACTAAAAAGTGGAAGGTGAAGACTTGTGACCTGGACTCCTGACCTTCCCTACCCCACCACCTTGGCAGGGTAGAATCTCAACACTTTACTAATTAACTTTGTTCATCTCTATGGCAAGATTAGTTGCATATGACCTTGAGGAAATCAACTGGAAGATAATTATTGTTAAGAGTGTTTAATTTGAGACATTAAGGGATTATTTTGTAGGAAGATTTATCGCTAACTAATCAGTAATGCGTGTAACACAAAAAATCCCTTGATTGTAACTTACAGTTATTTGGTTTATGGTTACTTACTTAAAACTTATGTTTCCATTAGGTCAGCAGTAGGAGCAGTTATTTATGGCATCACACCAATACGTAAAGATCACCCAGTGAGACAAATGGTCTATTTCATAGCAGGTATTTCTTTTTGTTGTTAAGATCAGGATGTTGTTATTCACATTTCATCACCATCTCATGGAAAATACATCATGTAATGAAAGGAACTCAATTTTCTTGTTTCAAATCTGGGGGGCACTCCCTATTTAAAAAGGAGGGGGGTGCTCATCAGAAATTTTCGACAGAACCCCTAAGAGGTACAAACATCCTGTTTTGTGGGCATGGCTTCTTGAGATTTTTTTCACCCCTAAGAGGTACCAATTCAAAAACAACACATTAACTAAATGTGCATACTTTTATTGATGAGCTGTGAATCCCTGGTGTAAATAGGACAAAACTCTTAATCAGTAAATTAATGTCAAATATCTTCTGTCAATTTTTTGGGGGGCTCAATACCCTAAAAGATACTGCAAAAGCTTCAGCTGTGGGTCTTTTGAGGCTGAACACCCTAAGAGGCACCAAAACTGAGTATAACATAGCACACGCGCTAGTCCTACCTAATTCCTATTGAGCCATCATGAACAAAATCTTTATGTACACACGGCCGTGCTCAATAAAATGGCGTGTGCAGTTTCATCTCAGCTGCAAAATTTCTGTTGAGTTTAGTGCAAGTTCCTTTTGTGTAAGTTTCGGCAAGAAGCTAGAGTTGCTCTTGGCTATCGCCTCGAGCAACTCTTATGCTTCATTCGTGCTCTCCAAACTTGCCGCGTGCATCCATAACTCATATATGCATGCTAAGCAATTCTTCATTTTTTAACCCCTGTAAGGAATGTCAAGCACTCCCGTCATTTTTATATGGGAATCCTCCCCCCTGTTTTCAAATTGAGGTCAGTTGGTACTTGTATAAAATATATCTGTGTGCCAATTCAATTTAAATTTAAATCCTTGTATAGAATTTAAACACCTTGTGAAAATAGTCATGTGGTATGATTAATTTTATTCTCACTTGTGTGAGTGGTCTGTGAGAAAAAAGTTATTTTCAATAAATTTCTGCCAAAAGAGATTCACAGGAAGTGTTTGCTTGTAACCAGCTACACTTATACCTAGTAAGCAAAATTGCAGACTCCAGATAGTTGCTTTCACAAAAGAAACTGCAAGCTGCCCTTACACAGTGTTGTGCAATCAGAGTACAAAAATTGATTCCTCAGACATGCATGCTTCAGTATGTAATATTTCTTTTTTAAAACTGATTATTTATTTGATCTTACTTTTAGATGGAGCCTTAAAATCTTTGGAGGTAAGTAATAGAAAAACAATCAGCTTTATGTCATTTACAGTGTACCCTGCAGTATGATTAGTACTGATTAAAAATTAATAGCCCAAAGAAAATACAAGCACTGATTGGTTAACAATTAGATTATGAGCTCAAACTTTCTATGAGGTGATTGTTGATAAGGCCCAAGGCCGAATAGATCACGTGTAATTTGTGCACCCCTTGACTGATGTATCGGTTGACATATCAACCAACATTCAACTGATATGTCGGTCGACATATTGACCATCACTCGGCCGATATATCGACCAAGATATGTTGACTGATATATCGATTGATATATCGACCAAGATATTGGCCGGGTGTCGGCCAACACATCAACCGACTATCGGCAGATATTTCGGTCTATATAACGCCTGACACTCGGCCGATACGTTGACCATTGATTGCCGGCAGAATATCGGTCGACTGTCAGTGGTATATCGGTCGACTGTCATATAATATAAGTCAAACGCTTAGACTGCCAGAGTCAGATTTATAAGTTATGTGCATTTCATCCTTTCTTGGTCAACCTTAAAATTTTCTGAAGGCTTTATATGTTTGGATCGTGTGCCGCAAATTCAGTCGCTGTCAAGCAAGATACCCAAGTGAAATACTGCCAAATACACAAAATACAGTTGACAGGAAAGAGGATAAGGATGATGAAGGATAACGAGGTGCTGGAATAGAACTAATGAAAGATGAGCAAGTCTTGAATTTGCCCATGTATTGCACTGATGTTTTTGTAGTTTTTTGATTTTTACATTTCCTTGCCTGTGGGAGGGGTTACTGCACAACTTAAAATTTAGGAGAGTTACGCAAGCATTTGCCAAAACAGTCAAGATGAAAAAATCCAGAAAAGCGAATTCATGTTTAAGCAACTTTATCACACCGCCATATAGCTGTTGTGGTATCTGGCCTTCACTGGTGTAGTCCCTTTGATTTTTCTGGTATGGAACAGGGCTGGGTTTCAGCCTTGCCCTGTCAACGAGTCATACTTGTTGTTAAATAATTCTACTGAGGCTACGCTTGTTTTCCACATGTACTCTAACTTGTACTTCTTGGTTGGGTATATTGAAGAAGATGGGATAATTGTCCTCATTTGGTATGTTATATTTTTTCCCAGTGGCATATTACTCCCTTTCATATATCTTATTTTTGTAATTCCCTTCCAGTCTTCTATGCATACAGGGATATCTGCGCTACTCAGCAGAAGTTACTAACCTAGGTTAAGTTGCGTCTGCGATGCAGGCTACAGTCACCAGTACGCAGTATGCAATCGGACAACCACTCTCGGTTGACATATTGACCGACACATTGGTGGAGTGTTGGTCGACATATCGACACTTGACTGATATGTCGGTCGAGTTGTCGACCGACATATCTCGGTCGATATATTGGTTGATTGTCGGTCGATATGTCGACTGACATATTGGTTGAGTGTCAGTCGATATGTTGACCGATATATCGGTTGAGGGGTGCACAAAATACACATGATCTGGCCAAATTAATTATCACCTCATAGAAATCGAGAGCGAATAATCTAATTGTTTTAGTGGAATTCTAACTAAATTTCCTTCAAATAGCTATTTCCAATCAATTCTCAACATAGTTAAGTATTAAACTTCATGCTTTAGCACACTAGTGCGGATTGAATTGTTATCTGAAACTTGCTCAGTTGTGCATGTGCACTCATCGGTCCATTGAAAAATTTCAGGTTTAAAGTTGCATGATGGTCAGTTTCCTTTCTTGGGGTTGTTGAGAATTTAATTATCCAGTAATTATTTCTAAATCTTCCTCTAAACATTAGAGAAACTAGAAACCATTGCCATTGCGTGGACGATCTCTGAACACTGCACTCTAGTGGCTAATAGTATATGAGTAGCTTAGCCAATCAGATTGCAGCATTTGCATTAGTATACTTAGTAGAATTCTACCAAAACTCGATAGAAACACAGAACTAGCATGAGCTGTTGACATAATGATGGCACAAGCAAAGAGAATAATACATCTTGATGATCCAAGTAAACAAAATGTTTTCTTTATTCGTCATGGTATTTTCTAAAAGAAATTGAAAACATGTTCTCCATGTTTCTATTGAGTTATCGAAACACTTGTGAAAGTTTGAGAGAATTTGAAAAAGCTGTGGAAACAATTGCCTGTCAGCTCGTGTTCCCACTCCCAAACTTTCAGTCATGTCTCTATAACATGATAGAAACACAGAACATTGTTTCCTATTTCTTAATTACTGAATGCAGATCTAAACATTTTGTAGGTTTTGTGCTTGTCGTGGGCATTACATCATCAATGGAAGTACAGATCTTCAGGTAAAGTATTACATTTAGAACTATTTATTTGATCTTGATCTACAGTATATCATTCAATGGAAAATTGTTACACGTCCAACTGCTAGATTATTCTAAAAGATGATCTGTATTAAGTGTACATACTTAGAAGTTCAAGAACTTGTCAATTTTCTGCACTGAGTTCTGTTTTTTTTGTCCTTGTTTCTTATTCAGGATTCTTCCAACAAGAAATAAACAGTTTCAATACAGGAGAGTACAGTGTAACTGGATCAGACCAAGGAATCAGACCAAATGTAAACATTGATTTGATTAACCAATTTGTAGTCAATGTTTTTGTTTTATACTCAAGGGTTAACCTTACTAATGATGGAATCAGGCTTTTAGCCAGAATTTGAAAAGTAGCTGTCCAAAATGCACCATAGGGCCTGCTCAAATGGACAATTTATAAGTCAACATAAAAAAAAACAAACAATTTTCTTTAGAAAGTGGCCATCCACAGGATGCCTGGACACTCATCTGGCTAACAGGCTGGATGGAAAATTTGTAATGTTAACTTACTTGTTCCTTGGAAGAAGAGGTTTTAACAAGGGAATGAAAGAAAGAATAATATGAAAAAGAAATTATTGAGTGTAGCTTCTCAGAGTTTTTATGGTATATTTAATAATTTATTGGCTGGCTGAAAATTAAATCATAAAATAAACCTACTGACAGAAATAGGATTGTTAAAACTTCATCACAAACACAGTACTTGATTTGTATTTATTTCAGCAATCAGTTAAACCTTTCGTATTTAACTCTTAAATTGTGTTTTTCTTTGTACAGCTCTGGCCCTTCAAGTCCAAATCTGGAGCTTTGTTTGTGATTCAGTTCCTTTTTACAATGTTGTTTCTGATCTTACTGGAAGTCCTGTGAGTACAACAGATATCTCTTTATCTAAATAGAGTTTAATAAGTATCTTTATTAGTTTAAAAACCAGTAGCCCATCTCTATCAATGAAACAAAATGAAATGGAATGGAAAGGGATGGAATGGAAGGGAATGTGGTACAGAATGGGATGTGATGTGATGGGAAGCCTGCAGGGTGGTCCTGCTCTTTTTCTTGCTTTTACAAGAACACCGATGTGCATAAGATGGACATGCATAACTCCCTTAACTTAACTCCCTTAACACAGACACCCTACTCTTACTCTCAGGATGCTTTTCAAGTGTTTTTTTTTAATCATAGAAAAAAGTGTAGAAAGGTACAGTTGTGATAACTTAACATGATTAAATTTCTACGCAAGGTTTTCATTGTCACCAACTTACCAAAAAATTTTTAATATTAACTCAATAATTTTTTTTAATTTTACGTAATAGTTTTTATAGAAATGAAAGCCCAGAATGTCTCAAGGCATTGTACTGGACGTATTTGGGTATGTTCTGGATTCAGTGTATTACAACAATTGTTTGGGTGATTTCAATTGCTAAAATCACACATGAAGAGGGTCCTACACTCATGACAAAGGTAAATGAGTTTTGACACACAAGACACTTTACTCTTGCAGTGCCTCTCTCCATGCAGGTGTATATGTTGTAGTTTAAAATGTATTTTAGGCCAGTAAAAAAAATTACTTATGATCTAGATTAATATTTATTATTTTGTTTCAACCTAAGTGAAATTTTTCAGACCAGTTAATTTTTTTGTCTCTTTTTGGATGTTTAAAAAGAATAACTTGTATGCATACCACCCACCTCCCTCATTTCCGAACCTTACCCTAGATCCTGCCAGGATTCCATATCAACCCCTCTAAGCTCTAAACTCCCAAGTGCATTTATTTAATGAATGCACACCAACCATGAACCTGTTCTGAATAATAAATATATGCTATTTGCCTGCTGGTCATAGTTTTTCACTATGCGGACTGACCCTAAGCCGGTAAATAACTTAATATTGATTTTTTTCTCTCTCTCAAATGATTATTGACCTGTTCCACACACATATTGTGTGTGTGTTACCATGACCAGGAAATTCCAGACCATGCTAAGAAACAATCAGATTGCAGGATTTGTTACTGTGCTGTCTCAAAGGAAGCCTGTAAACATTTAATAAAGGGCTTCTACAGAATGCGATGCTTTTAATACCAACTGCAGAGCTCTATTCCAGACAATAAAAACCTGTCTGTCTGCAGTTTTAACCTGCTTGTTTCTGTTGTGTCTATTAGATTCTTCTAGTTGTTGGAGTCCTAATCATTCTACCTGGAGATATCCCATCCTTTGTTTGGTCATTTTGCATTTGTTGCATATGTGAGTATAAGAAACAGGCTTTGATAGTTTTTTAATTGAACTGTAGTGCAGGTCCCTCAATCAGCCAATTGGAAGGTAACATTGAAATATTGGAGGGCACGGAATGATGTAGGTGTCTTTAAGGTGGCAGAAGAGGAGAGCAGCAATCTCCTCTGCAGCAAGGAAGTCACCATGGCAACCCAGACACAGCCCACCTCCAGGCACCTGTCAACACAGCACTGTGAAGAAACAGGGTGTGGAAGATATACTTTCGTAAGTGGGAAGGAGGGAGACAAAACCAAAGGAGCAAGCAAGCAAAACACTGCGAGCAGAGCACAATCATCACATTGCCCCTGGAACTCCTCCCACTACCCCTCACATATCAGAGACTGCTGGGCTGTATTAGCTTGATTTTACCTTTACCTAAATTTCATTTAGTCCTGTCAAATTGTCACCATGGCAGATAGTACCCTGGGCATGTCATGTGGAAGCTTATAGTTTTGGTGTCTTAGTGAATCATCCTAAGAGCTATCCTGTCTAGGACTGTGGTCTCTGGTAGATTCAACCATATGCATGTGATGATGGACAAGGGAAGGAGGCCTAATAAGGACAATTCCTGGCCACCCGGGTTTGCTTTTGGCCATAGGACAACCCCACCTTGACCCCATCTTGTAAAATCCCAAACAATTGCAGAAACCCCCAAGCGGTCCTTGTGCCATACTATACAAAGAGGCACAAATAATATAAAACCGGGTATCCAAACCTCCTTCGTGGTTGTGATTTTCTTTGTTTTAACTTGCAAGTGGGGTGGGTGTGGCAGCAGCAGCATTTACAGTGGTGATGCAACCCTCTGGAGTAACACAAGGGTTAGTGGCAGCAAAGGCAAGATTGGCCAAACAGGGCCTCACAATACCACGCCTGGAGCTAGTCGCCAGTCTCATGGCCGCAAACTTAGCCACTAACATAAACGAAATATTGGAAGGTCATCCAGTCGATCAAGTTTACTGTTGGTTAGACAGTACCGTCACTCTATTACATTATTAGTTTGAGAAGTAACTGTAATGAACTCTTCTTTCCAGTACTTAAGTTATGGTTCTTTTTACCCTCATGCATGTATTGTCTACTTTTAGGTATCCCATGGTCCTTTTTGACCTGTTATGATATTGCATTGTTCCTCTCCATTCCTTCTGTCATCATTTTCTTTCTTGTTTTGAGGAGAGAGTTTCTCAGACTAGATCAGGTGAGAGCTGTTCTAAAATGCTTAATACATAGTGATGTGCTTAATTTATAAATAAGACTGAAGACAGAGAACAGATCCCAGACCATTTAAAAGTTAATAATAGTTTGATTATTGTAATGTTCAGTGGTATTTTGTATGAGTACAGACATGCACATTGCACAATGACTGGATAGCCATGTTGGAATAAAACTTGGATTTTTTTTTCTAAAGCTTCCTTTAACTGAACCATCATGCTCTTACAACAAGAATATTACAATTATCAGGGACCATTTTTTGGTATATAAAAAACCTGTCTAACTGGCTCTTACTTGGTGTAGAAGACAGTCAATGTAAAATAATAGACAACAAGAGAATGCTATGAAGGAGCTGTCTGACTTTCTGATTGGATTGAACAAAGATGACCTTTTCCAATAAAAATGGGGTTTTGTGTACACCGTTCGTCAGTTGTTGATTAACTGGCCAGTCAAGTTGTTATTTTGGCAGTAGGTATCCGATTAGTGGTCATTGCTGTTGTAGAGCGGTGGCTGTTGTAGAGAGGTCAAAGTAAGAGTGAATGTATGGACCAGCTGTTGGGACAAAACATAGGCACGCTATGCGTGCAAGAGTTATTTTTTTTTGTGAACTAAACGTCTGAGATAGGAGCATTCATAGAATTGTTTACAGTAACGATGTGGTTAATTAGACAAGTGTTTTTGGTTGCAATGTACAGCAAGAAAGAAACAGGGAATTTATGATGTACATACGATGTTACATCGGTAATGGTAAGATAACTAAATAGAAAGCCATATAATGTTTGACTGAACAAATTACAGTAATCTGACACGTCTCCAGATTAATGTAGATACCATCTTATTTTCTAACAGGCAATTTGATTTGCTCTTTGATACAACCTACACTGTGATTGGTGTGACATGCGCACATGCATAACTCCCTCACTCACCGATCACATAACCCTTCCGAACACCTAAGAGGAATTTTTGCTCAAAAATGCTCAAGTTAAGAGAACTTTTCGCATTTTATACGAGTCGTAAGTTTACCCTTTTTACACAACACAATGCAATAACACTTTCTTCACCGAAAATAGAAAGAAAGAGAAAAAAAAACTGACACGTTGAAAATCTGATTGAATTAAATTGCTCTTTAACTTGGTGCCATGCAGTCTTGAAAGAACATTTGAACAGTTTTCATACTTTTTACCTTTAAAAATATCGGACTGAAAAGAATGTCATAAAATGCCCATCAAATAAAAATATGAAACTGCTACTGCAGAGACGTAAACACCGTCCAGAAATGAAAGCTTCTTTTCTGTTTAATATCCTGGGAATAAGAGCCGATACCTTGTCAGCTCCAATTGAATTTACTCCGATATAAAAAACAAAAGTGTTAAGTTACCATTTGTAACTAAAAATAGCAAACATCTTGTGGGAACAAGTGGTGACGATTCGTCAGCTCTATTATAACTGAATTTACTCCCTTGTGAAAAACAAGAGTGTCAAATTACCCATTGTAACTAAAAAATAAAAATATCTCGTTATATTTGCATGCAACAAGAACAAAACAATCGTTACCTGCACTTACTATTGTAAACGTTAGAAATGTGTCAAATCTAAAGTCTTGTCTCCTCTAAAACATGTCCTAAGAACTAGACCGATGATTCGTGACCCTAATTGAATTAACTCCTTGTGAAAAACAAAAGTATCAAGTTACCCTTTGTAATTAAAAATAAAAATATCTTGTGCCATTTGCCTACCATTGACTCATGAACTGCTTCAAAACTCAAGACTCATCTCGTTCATAACTAGCCACCATTACACTGAAAATTATGCACACTAAAACAACCCAATGTATGTAACTGTCACACTCCCCTCCAAACCGTACTAAAAATCACAAACCGCCAACGTACACGTCACTCTTTATTTTTCAATTACCAAAGTCCTTGTGTTTGTACATACCTTGTTTTTCACGTACCATTTACCTTTACAACAAGAAATTTGATTGGCTGTTCATAGTAGATCCAATCTGA
>Ga0126338_10001653_pt1 | contig 14622 bp, 16 predicted proteins | sample OrbCmetagenome_2_FD_92529 | JGI IMG/M metagenome (GOLD analysis project Ga0126338, IMG submission 92529) | Coral microbial communities from Petempiche,Puerto Morelos, Mexico - Orbicella C C metagenome | ecosystem: Host-associated > Invertebrates > Cnidaria > Coral | place: Petempiche,Puerto...
AAAAAAAAGGCCCCCCCCCCCCCCCCCCCCCAATAATGGCAAGTAATTTACACTCATGATGCCAAAATGATCCTGAGGGTTGAATAATTTGCATTAATAACTTTGGTTAATCTCCCTTAATTAAGTGGCAACAGATATTCTTCCCAAATTTTGAACAATCACAAACAGATATAAGCAAAAAACTAAATAATCCAATTTTCACAGAAACATTACACCAATATGTACCATACATCTGCCTTGTAATATGTCAAGTAAACTGAAGTCACTTGCTATCACAGAATCACTGATTAAGAATTTTTTGGATTAAAACCAGGTGTTGTGTTAAGACTTGTCTTCGAATCAGTGTTAGTAGCCTATTCACAAAAGGAATTCTCCTGACTGCATAAATTTGATTATTAAAAATAACTATATTCATAAGTGTAATGGAGTCAATCTCAGTATCTTTTTCTCCGTTAGTGCCAGACAAGACAAGTGACAATTGCTTTAAATGTGGACTGAAATACAGTACATCAAAGAAAGGCACAAAACAATGGGTTGCTTGTGACAAATGCAAAAGTTGGTATCACTTGTAAGCATTCTCATATGAATTTTAATCATAGATTGCTCACAGCAATATTAATTAGTTATATGAATATTTACTACAAAGAATGGGCAATAAGTAAATGATACTCAAACATTTGGTATGAAAACATGTTCAAGAATGGTCAGTGAGAAGACCAGCATATATTTCAAGTGCTATTCAGAACAATGGTAAATTAAAGAAATTTTTCATTATTCTTATCTAGTGATCCTCTTCAGATGAGGGAAAATTTAGTTTAGAAACCAATCCCTTAATAGTGAATTATTGACAATTGAAGCAATGTACAAGGGACGTCCTTTTAAGGAATTCTAATTAATAGTTTTTGTTAATTTATATTTACAGTGAATGCAGTGGATTAAAGACCCTTCCTGGAGAAAAGGATCCTTATATGCGAAAGAATGGAAATGCATAGCTTCTCCTTAGCGGTTGTTTATTTCTTGCATCTGCAAGAGAGACTAAAAAGTTCCCAAGTTAATGGTTTCAATAAACTGCAAATTGTAAATTTGTGACAAAAGAAACCAAGAAAGTGCTCAAATATTGCTCCAGACTCAGCGGCACCTAATGAAAGTGCAAATTAATGTAATCAGTCTTTGGGGCAACTTGTACACCGATGCTGGTTAATATCCACCAAGTAGCGATGTTTACCTTCCGTGATTATCTAATAAGTGACTATCCGATAAGTAAATTAGTTCTTGTTCATGGGTGATAAGAAAATTTGCCTTTTGAGAAAAAAAATTGTTTCCCTTCCATTTCTTCACTTTCTTTTATCCCTAAAAAACAAGCACATCTTACATGTGTTTCAGAGAAAACAAGGCTTTCATGTTACAAACCTTTGCAAGGAAAACAAAAGTATCAGGTTACAAAGTTGGGCGAAGAGCTAAATTGTCATGTTTGTTTAAGGTATTATTGAATTTGCAATAAACAAAAATCGTCGTAAAACCCCAGAGTAAAATTTAAAAGCTGCCTTGATAAACAGTAATTGTATGTCATGTTTGGACCTTGAATGAAAATACAACCTTGAAACATATGTACTGCTAAGGGGAAGAGCCCTTAGCTGAGACTACCAAGGTAGACATAAACTGGAAGTGAATGGAGCAGGGGTAAGTACTTACTCAGTATCGGACTACCGTGCCAGAGCTATCAATTGCACTCTGCACTACATGTATCTGAGATTGTCTCACTAGTTTGATGTAAGAATGCATGGGCTTCTGTTGAGCCCACGAGCTATAGTTAAATGTAGTGAAAATTAAAAATAGAGAGATTAAGCAAAACCTTATATGGCAAGTGGCACACTTGAGCTTGACTTTCATTGTGTTTCATTTTTGTAGAATTCTTAAAGAAATCCTTCAGAGAACAATATAAATCACACATTCACTACAAACACAAACCTACTCATTTCCATATAAAACATCTAACAATAGATTGTAGAAGTGGAATTTTTGCCCTTCGCAGGAAAAAGCAAACGCCATTCTTTGTATCTGTAATAACATGTACATGTATGCCAACAGCTTATCAATAGGGAGTTTAGTCACATGATTTTCCCACGCGAATCGAGCCAAAACATTACCACTTCCAAACTTTCCGTTTATTCTCGTTAATATATTGTGTTCTTCTACAATTAAAATTCACCCACCTTTAGAAGATACCTTTGAGAATAAAACCTTTAAATTTCATCGTGATTGGTGGCTTATTTCTATTGCGTCAGGGATCGCGAGTGAAGCGTGACCACCATGCTTGACTAAACCTGACCTGACCTGGGGAAGGCAAAATTCAATTTCGCAGTGCTCATTCGCTACAAAACAATCGCTAATGTATGAAAAAATAGGGCTAAAGGATCAGGGGACTCCTAGGCAGTGGTTACTTTGGTCAAATGTCCGCAGTTCACAAAATATAGTTGATTATCTAAATTAGAAGCTATTTTCGAAGAGATTTATTATCGTTATTCGGTTTAAACTACACCTGAAGTATTTTATAGCCTTTAAGGTTTTTGTTAAGCAAAAAATCAGTCGAATTTGACGTGTTTTCATGCACCGGAGAGCGAGTTATAATGTGTGAGTTCCAACGCGCACCGAGAAGTCATGGTGCACAGCAAGGATCAAGTTTGCCAGGGGCCATCAACTTCAACAAGCCTTTCGGATTTGAGTAAAACGGAGGGTAAGCAGATATTTCTTTGCTTTATTGAGCTTTTTTAGACAAGTGATTTTATGCTTCACTTTACAAGCAAACTATTAGAAAATAAAATAAAATGCGCTGTTTATGGCTTTAAGAATTTTCCTGCTGAACCTGACACAGAAGCTTGGTGATTGTTGTATTCAGTAAATTGTGTAAATTAGTAAAACATGTTCATGTCCCACTTGAATTCGCTACTATTATTGGAATATTGTATGCACTAATATAGGTATCCTATTGTTTAATATTCTAATATTAGTGTTCTTTTGCTTGTATATTATTATTCCACCAAAGAGAAAATCTATGGCCTTTAGCTATTGACATATTGAGTATTGTTTTGGACTGAGCTTTACTTTGTGCTCAAATTTTGAAGTGTTACAGATTATAAGAACAGAGATTTAATGATGTTTTTAATTCCATTGACAGATAATGTTCTGTTAAACAAAAGCAGTTTTGGGGGACCTTACTGTCTGAGAAATGGTTTCGATGTGGCAGCCTTGAAGAGTGGGGATCTGGAACCTTTGAAGAGGGAGTCCTTTACTGTTGGTCTTATCCTGGAACTCTGGAAACAGAGGAATTCTCTTAACCAAATGCTTCAATGGATAACTGCTTTGACTCCACTCGAACTGCAAAGGTATCTGAGTGGTGTGACAGCTCAAACTCTGAACAAATCATGCAATGATTTAATGAAAAAAGGCCAAAAGCTTGGTGAAAATAAAAAGAAAGAGGAACTTGAATTGCTGAAGCAAAGTTTGTTTCATTTACCTGGCTCAAATGCACCAATGGTGACAGAAACACTAACATCCAAGTCAAAAAAAATTGCAGAGCTTAAGGGTGAAAACAGGGGGCTAAAAAGATCTGTCAGCAAAATGCTCAGTTTTAGTGAGAGACTGATGGATGAGAAAGATGCTTTGATTGATGACCAAGCAGCTTTGGAGGATGAATATTTTTCAACTGTTGAACACATGCGTACAATAACGAACAATATTGCTGGTGTAGCTGTAAAGTGTAAACGTGAAAGGGATACCTTTGAGCAAGATCTCAAAGGTTTGCAAGGGCAGTTCAATGAACAATCAGAAAAGCTGAATGAGATTCAAGAGAAACTAGCATCCTATACACCTAGAAATGTGAAAAAGAGGCAGTAAAGGGCACATTCAAAGATTAATGATCTTAAATCCAGAATTTCTGAACTTGAAGTGGAAAAGTGCAGTATCTCCAATGAGCTTTCAGAAGTCAAGGAAAAATGTGAACAAGCCAAAAGTGAAGTTGAACAGCTGAAAAAGCAGAAAATTGGCTTACAGAAAAAGGTGTCACATATCAAAAAGCAAAAGAGCACACAGGCTAATGAAATTGATTTGTTAAAGGAGCATGCTGCCAACATATTAAAGCTTGAATCATGTGCCAGAGTTGAAAGAAAAAAACAAAGAATTACAACAGCTAACTTGTTTGCTGGAGGATGACACAATCAGCACATTTGAAGATGGGAAGTATGTTGACGAGGTGCAAGAAGTGATCATGGAACTGCTAGCCATGAATGTTTCAATGAGCAAGGTCAATGAAGTAATACAAACAGTTTTGAAAAAATTGGCCGGGAAAAGTTTGTCAAGACTTCCGAGCAAGGCCGTCCACTCTCGCCTACTTGTTTAGGCTAAGCACATTGCTGATGTACAACTAGGGAGGGCTATGCTAGAAGAAGCTGACCCTTCCCAGGTAGTTGGAAACACCCTCCATGGAGATGACACTACTAAATATCATTGGCATTACCAAGATTTTGAAATAACAACTCCCTCTTGTCAGACATACTCAATGGGCCTTCTTGAGTTGGGAAAGTCAGACACAGAAGCTATGATGGATTCATTTAAGTACAGAGTTAAGGAAATTGCACAAGCATTGCGCAGTGGTGAGAATGTAACAATTGAAGATAAAGTTGCAGAGTTGGTGACATCCATTAAGAACACCACGTCCAATCAAGGACCAACTAATGCCACTTTTAATGAACAACTGACAGAATTGCAAAAGGCATTACTCCCAAAGGTGGTGGAGAAATGGGAAGACCTTAGTGAAAATTCGAAGAAATCCCTTGAGGAAATGGGAAACTTTTATTGCAAACTGCATTTACTTGTAAATCTGGGTGAAGAAGCAAACAAAGCCTTAAAATTGTTTGAACATGCTGCAACAGAAGGCAGAAATCCATTGGCATTTCTTTCTTCAAATGAGTCTGGTTCCTGTAGGCTAACAAGAACAGCATGTGAAGCTTTTCATTCCCGTGGTAGCCAGACCGCTGGAGTGTCAGAGTATTTTGATGTGCATCTCTCTGAAAATGGTGTGGAAAGCAAATTGGTTGAATTCATCGGGAATCGCTTCAACATAATATTTTACAACTCTGCTGCTGTTTTCTACCATAAAAGCCATATTCAAGATTTCCTTTTTAAATGGCCTTCACCAAATCGCTTACTTCAGCTTGTGGCTAAAGACATTGTAGAACATGTCTACTTGGCAGGAGTTAGAGCCCTAGGAATTCTGGATAAAATTGTCACTGGCCCCTTTTTAGATTAACTGAGAAAGCAACGTCTGTTCTTGAACTCAATCCCCATTTGAGGCAAATGCAGGAGTGCTTCGAACAATGGAGCATGGATGCATCCCCACTACTGGAAGGAGCAACTCTGTTTGATGAAGAGATCATTCCTATCCACCGAAATGACATATTTGACAGCCTCTTTCAAGAAGAAAGTGTTCAATTGGAGACATTGACACAAGAGGTCCTTGAGATCATGTTCAACTCATGGATCATCCTCTTTGAAAGACAAGCTCAAGATCAACTCCCTGGTGGAAAGTATGCATCCCCATCTTCTGAGCAGTTAGCACAGGCAGCAAATGTTCCTGCAACTAACATGGCATCCGAGAGAGAACTTGGAGTTTTTGATTTACGCTTGCATTTTAAGCCTGCAGCAAGATTGATTTCCCATGAAGCTCTTGTCATGTGGACAAACAATAAAACTACTGCTTGGCTTAATTCACTATCACCTGAAGAGAAACAGAAGTGCATGGCTGAGGTAAGAGCAAATACTGGTGCAATCCTGGCTCGGTACAAGGAAAGAAAAGAGAAAATTTTCCAGCAATGGAAGGAGAAGTTGTTAGAGAAACAGAGAGCAAAGGAGGAAGCCGAAAGGAATTTGCAACAGCAGACTTAATCTCGTAAATGGCATTACAGAGTTGGGGGGTCCATGGAAGTCTGAAAAAGAAATTAAGGAAGGTCTGATGAAGTTTGCTTCTGGAAAGGAAAGACAAAAGGCACTTGTTACACAGCTTCAGTTTCAGAAAGTTGTCCTTCCAGCAAAAGCACCAACAAAGGAACACTTTCAGCAAGGAAAAACTGTGAGAGGCAAATGGGTTCTTTTTTCAGCTGAGCAGCTTGCCCAACACTTACTGGAAGTTCTTGAACTCAACAGCTTTCAAGAAACAGAGCCCAAAAATGAAGGTGGACTCACCTACCGGAGTTCAGATGATCCGGCCAAAACCTTATCTGAAGAGAAAGCCAAGCTTGCAAAGAAGCTAACAGATTCCCGTCAAAAGGTCCTAATTACCCGAAGCAGAAAAACGCTTCCCCAGTTTTGAGAAAATCCTCTTCTCCTTGTTGGAAAAAGGGTCATGCACAACTGCATCGAGGATGGTTCTGAGCAAGCAGAATGGTTTAATGCAACTGTCTTGCACCTTGCTGAAGGTGTTACTGCTGGAGCAGATCCTGAGTACATTATAAAATATGACATTGATGAAGATGATGATGAATGGACAATGCCATTACTTAAAGATTTAGACAAGGGGGATTTAATTTTACTTAACTAATATTTACTTCAACATATTTTTTGGAATTGTGTAGTTCCATAAATATCCATACCTCCTCCACAGAAGGGTCTTTTAACTCAGAGCAGCCCCATTTAGCTTGTTACCATGGAAACAGGCACCTTTAATGTTATTGTTTCTGGTCTGTGTTACTTCAGATTGAATATTATAAGATTCCATTTACTTGATAAGCTGACATATAATACCAAATGAGGTGGTTGCCATGGAAACAGAACCCTTAATCCCTCAACCCTTGATCTCAGAAAGGCTAGAAAATGCCAGGTTGTTTGTTTTTATTCAATACTTATTGTCTTTTGATCAAAATTTGCCCTATTTCTTAGTATTTTCTGTATTAATTAATAATGTGACGTCTCAGGGTTGTCATGGCAACTTGATTGATGCATAGGATGATAGCTCTGTCAACGCTCTACGTCATGGCCAAGTTTCATGGCCATAGCTTGCTTCATTCCAAAGTTATGGCTGAAAATGTAATTCATAGTGTTAATTCTGGTGCCACTGGAAATTCATAAGATCCATACTTGCTCTTGTATTTAAATGTCCATAAAAATTGCTAATTAAGTAATATTTAAAAATTCATAACTCTGCTGCTAAAAGGCTGATTTCCATCATTCAAAAAGCAAAACGTTCAGAAAAATTGGGAGAATGTTTTAGCAGTGATTTCAAAGGTGATGAAAATTAAGGAAAAATGGGCTAAAATTCCCTATTATCAAACATAAACTGTTTGAAACCAAATCAAATGTCAGTTATTCACAACAATAAATCTATGACATTTATCTCTTCTTAATTCTTGACTATCGGTCAATGATGATGATAAATGTTTTCTCTGTCTGTCAACAATCTCCTCATTGTGATAGAAATCCACGAGAAAGTTGTAAACAAAGTGAACAGGAAAAGACTGCATTGTTGCACTTGGCAGATGTTTCAGGCTTTTACTATTATTTTGATGTTCTTGGTAACTTGTCTTGATTGTGTCTCTCTGAAGGCACAAATTAATATTGTGGAATTCACAAAGTTGCAATTTATGGGGATTTGCAGAGGTATGGAATCTGTCGCCAACCACATACCGCTGGGTAGACTGCGTCAATGGATGTGGTAAAGCAGGACCTGCCTCAAGGGACTTGCTAACAAGTTTGTTTGCACTGAATTCTGCAGTCACCAGTTCAGGAACACTGACCTGTTAAAAAAAGTGAAAACAGGTTTATTTTCAAGGAGTACACTGTCTCAGACTCTATGCTATCACCTCAAATTTTTATAAACTCTTTATAGGCTAGTGACTGTAGCATTAACGTGTTGAAACTGATCACTTCATTCGAAGGGACGTTTTGTTTTACTGGTTGCACTGGTTTGTATGGAGCAGTCAAAAATGGAAATCAAAGCGTGACTCCATTCAACATGTGGTCTTAAAACAGCAGTACAATGTGTTACATACGAGTGTCCACAGATGGGCCAGAAATAAACAATACAGGATAATGACAATATATGATCAAAATATCCAAAGCAACATTCAGACAGTCAGATTAATGTTGATCATAGATCTAGCTCAACATTAAAAAAAATTCTGTAACAGCTCAATAAACTAATATAACAATTAATAGTGAAAGTTAAGTAATAATAATAATATGACAACAATATTGTATCTCCTTTGGTTTAGTACCCAGAATGGGTTTCTCAAAACAGCCCAAATGGTCCCCCCAAAACTGTGATGCAATGGCGGGTTCCCTAAGGTCCAAATGCCAAGCAAATCCACATGGTGTATCATTCACCAAAGGGAGTGGAGGATACTTTAAGGAAAGGTATAGATCAGCAGCATCTCTAACAGATTCCTGTTAAAGCAGGAACTTTGATGCCACAGTTGTCTAAAAGGAAAACATTTCAAAGAAAAATCTGTTTTAGGGGTGGGAAGCAATGTAAAGGTATCAAATAAAGAAAAGTAGCCTAAAAACCATATTTAAGTTTTCCTAAATGAATCCATTAACTTTCTACAAACCAAGACAAAAACGAATACCAAACATGAGTTTAACACAAACATTGTTTTAAAAATTTAACTGTGTAAGTTTGCATTAAGCACATTAAAGTTTTTGTTCTGTACCCTCCCAACTGCATTCTTAGCAGAGCTCCGGGCCACCAAGCAGAGCCGTGAACACTTACATTTTGTGCAGAGACTCCAAGGCACTGACATTGAATTTTTCTTAGCCGAGGGTCTTTTGTTTTATCTTTTTTGAGTTTTAGAAAGCCAAACAATATAAACAGAAAACCTGACCGCAAAGTTACAAAACTCAAATTAAAATTTTTGGGCGTTGAACAACCTGCTCCCATAGCTTTGCCTTTAGGATTGGCTAAATCTATGTAAAGAACATTCACGAACTCTTTTATTGCGTAAGACCTTGTTTTGTTTGCACAGATACGACACAGCTTGATATAGCATGTGATACCACATGAATATAATCAATTGTAAATTAAACTTTGATCAGTCCTTTTGCACAGCGAAGATGAGAACACAAGATCGCATTTTTACAAAGTTTTATGTTGTAAATAGGGACAAATTTCAAATTAAAAGGAAATTATTTCAAATACAATCTTGAAGTTTACTAAAATCTATATATTAGTGTTTTAGGCTCAGTATCCTGACAATTTCAATGCAAATGCATCACAGATCATCAATATGGCAAATAAGAGAAAATAATATACTACGGTAGTTTTTTTTTTAATGTGATGTAGAGATGATAAAAAACAAATTGTAACACACCCCATGACAGCAAACCATGTGATAGAATCCACCAGTGTGGCCACATACATGGGTGAAACCATGACATGGCAAAGATCCAGTAAGCAATGAAGAGTAAAGGGATTGAAGTCTTTGGATAAGCAGTGCCTAATGAATAGGAGACATAATAACATAGCATCATGTTGACATTCAAAGTTTACAAACCTAACTTTTCTATAATAACAATTAACAAAAAAATAAAGAATGTCACGTCAGGTCATGTCACATCATGTCATGTTGTGTCGTGTCGTGTCACGTCATGTCACGTCATGTCATCATCTCTGAGGTTTCTTCTTATAAATTATGTGAACAGCAATTGTTGTATTTGCCCCCCTTCCCACTTCAATATGCCATTTAAATTAATAAAAAAAGACACCACCTAAAACAAAATGAATATCTGGTTCATTGTGACATTGTTATCACAGCGACACCCTTTTGGGCTGGTTAAATGCATAATGATAAACACAATGTTTTCTTTTACAAAGTTCTTTTCAAAGGGCATGTGAGTCTGGGAGATAATTTTTAACAATCTTAAAGCACCATGTGCTCAAAACAGCACATGATGGTGAGAACACATGTTCATTGCAAGATGATTGAGGCAACTGTGAGAATTGGAGCATCGAATGGTGTACTGGTGAAACCACTTTCCTGGCACTATGGTTAATTGATATCCACCTTAAAATAGAGTTAAACATCTGCATGGTAAGCAATTATATATTTTTTTATTTCTGAACAATGCTGATAGTACAAGTGATACCCCAAGAAAGCAGTTTACTGGAAAGTGGCAGCGACAGCAGTGACAAGGAAAGTAGTGAAGATGAAAGTGACAACAAAAGTAATTGTGAAGATGTGGGTGACAAGGAAAACAGTGAAGATGAAAGAGACAACCACAGTAACCATAAAGATGTGGGCAACAAGGAAAGTTCTGATGAGAGCAACATCCTTTCCAGCACAGATCCTCCCTTTTCAGAAGACAGGAAGAAATTGTTTTTCCCGCAAATAACTTTGTCAGCATTGTCCAGCACTTTCCACTAAATTTTCCTTTCGAATACAAAACAGCAGTTTTACCAAAACATGATTTAGCCATGGAGCCAGCACATTCTACAGAAAGCTCCAGAAAATTGAGTTCAACCAGGCAGTCACACGTTTGTTGGACTGATGGAGAGGTTAAAATTCTAATTGCAATTTACAGCAGAGTACCCCAAACAAGACAGGCCATGAAGGACAGGATAGCTGCAGCACTTGTTGCCAAAAGCAAAGAAATAAAAGTACAACAAACAGGCAGGTACATTGAACTCTCTAGCTACTCCCACACCAAGTCCAAGTTCCTCTTTGGCTGGCCAAAGTGCAACTAACACAGCAGCAAGAAGTAATCATGAATCGGAAATGGATTAAGAGTCACCCCTGTCATAAGCACTATCTAGAAGTGGGACCAGCAGAAAAAAGGAAAAGAACAGTTGGGAACCTGACAAAATGCATGGGACCACCAGATGACGATGAGGATGCCTCAACAGATGATGAGGAACTACTTAAAGACAAAAAGCTAATTTTCAACGACAGGAAAAAGTCAGATTCGAAGAAAAAAGTCGAAGTTGAGTAAAAGGGATGACAAACACAGTAAGGATCAAAGCAAGGTAGAAGAAATGTTGAAGGAGCTAATCATGGTGCAAACAGAAGCTGCAAAGAGAGCAGAAAAGAGAGAAAGAGAGGAAAAGAAGAAACTGTTCCAGTGTCTTAGGGAGTCTGACAACCGTAACCAAGAGGTTGCGCTTGGTGCTGGGCAAGAATTAGGCACAATCCTAAAGAAATAAAAGTTAAACCTTCTTTCTCCATGTTCACAAGGTTCTCTATCGTTACAGTTTTGTGACAGATCATTTGAATAGTTTGAGAGTGAATTTTCCCAATTCAGTTTTTTCAGACTTACTAGATAAGCAGAAATGGAAAATAGTCTTAAAGTATGACATATATAATTAAAGTACTTGTTCACGAATGTAAATGTTATAAACAAAGTTACAGATAGAATCAATCAAAGTGGATGCTTTCTGTTACATTGCTAGCCATTATTTGGAATTTAATGCTCAGAAGTATGAGCAATTTGTATTTTTTATTTTTACTAGCAGAAAAAACTATGACATAAAATATGTGTTTCAATAGAAATCTACATGTCAAATAATATTATTGTAGTCTCTAATTTTAACATTTTTCAGCTTAATAAAATGACAGTCTATATTTCAGAAACAGGCTACCTTAAGGCTCAAGTTCTGCTGATTCCTCTTGGTCTTAACCAGACATTGGAGTTAATTTTAAGTTAAGTGTGAAACCCCAATCAGAAATAAGATCCCACTATCAAAATCAGTTTAATCGGCGAGAAAGGCAATAACAGCTTCCCATATGATTCGTTTCTGCCCGAACAACACCTGGTTACCACCACCTTAATCATCTCCATCATCAGAACTATTGTCATCTTCAAACTCATTGCCCATCATCTTCAAACTCGTTGCTGAATAAAAAGCAACTTTTGTGCAAAATACAAGCTCAAGAGAGCATGTGGAATTTTTGGTGTTTAAGATTCTTTTCGGCCCTTAGGTACAGTGCACTAAGTCACATACTCTGGCATCGTGAATACTATTGGCCATCCTGTGCTGTTCTCTATAAATTTACCAGCAGCATTGACTCCTTGCAAATTAATTGATTAGTTTTGTTTCATGTTGAAATAGTCTTCATGGTTAACCTAAGGTGCTTTTATGGTGATATGGGAACCATCTATTTCTCCAACAACTTTCGGACATCCAGCTAAACTCTCCACCCTCCTCATAAGCAGTGCAAGATCAAGTGGATCACCTGGGAACTGAATAAAATCATTCTTGTGGCATATTAAGGCTCCCATGAAGTTCTCACATATCTTTATTACAGTAGATTTTCCTTGTACAAAGCTTATTCCTGTCGTTTTATGTGAGTTGCTGGTTCCCAGTCTCCATAAAGTAATTGCCATGTGCTTGTTCAAAGCAGCAGCCTTTTGGAAGTGAGTATTTTCCTTTGAAAGGTCTGGTCCAACCAGCTGACAAATGTAATCAAATGTCACCTCTGAAACATGGAACTCATTTTTCCACAAGGGAAACAAGACTCTCTTCAAACCAACCCTGTTGTCTGGGATATATCCATGCCGCTCTTCTTTGCCACATACAAGCATGCCTCAGTCTTCTAACCTTTTTTGTGAGGAGAGCAGTGATTAAGTCATGCCATCTTTTCTTAAAAAGAAAATACATGTCCAAGGCAATAATCTAAATCTCTGAGCTCTCTGGATAGCAATGATTAGAAGAAGAGCAACTATCATAAGGACCACATGTTCAGAATCCATAGCACACAGCAGGCACAGAAGATATTTTTCCTCAGACAAAAGTCAGACAAGTAAAAAATGGGCTGTCTGAGTTTATCTGTTTTTTCTTATCAAATTGCAAATTGATTGACAAACTTTAGACAAGAAGCCATCTGGGAAATATTTTATTCAACAAGCACAGTTTACTATAGCCAACTTTTGTTTACTTACTTTTACAATGGCAAAATTCTAATGTGACCTTAACCAACGAGCATCTTTAGTATACAGTGAGTTTGTGTAGGGACCAATCTCACTGCCTAAGGCCTCAGCATCATTTTCAGTTTGGTCGAGTTACCTCAATACACAGTGTGCCTTAGTAAGGCCCAGTCTCATTTACTATAGCCTTAGCATTATTGTGTTGAGTATCCCAAGTATAAAGTGCGTTTGAGCAGGAGCGAGAAAATATTTTGTTATTTTTGTCTCATAATTGTGAATTTGTCAAAGGAGAAACAAAACAGCACATTCACAGCTGAAATGCCAGTCCAAGCAATTAGAATGCTATATCCAAACACAACAACATTTTAACTCTATTTTTATCCAATTTGAAAAGCTTGATCAATGAAACAATTTAAAGTTCCTTTCTAACTTCATTTAACGACATTTACAAAACATTTTTGATGCAAAATAAAGGTGATCTTATTGTCAAGGAAACTGGAATTTGGTTTTTAAATGATGACAAAAGTCAAAGCTGGCTTGGTCCTTCTCCAGATGGAATCATAGAGGAAAGTGGACAAATAAAAACTGTTCTCGAGATAAAATGTCCTTTTAAGGGAGGCCAAACTGTTCCATACAGAAATGTTTGTATCAACCACATCTCTAAACCACGTCAAAAATGTTCTGTACATCTACTCAGCAATGTCACCATGTTGTTTGGACTCCTACTGGCACTAAAGTTCTCTTGAGTGAAAGAGCTGATAGTTATATCGAGCTACTCCTAAATTACTGGTATAAATTTTGGAATCTTGCCTCTGGTGATACACAGAAAGCATGACGTGAGGTTGTCTTTGGTCTAAAACAAAAAAGGCAAAGAAATTGCCACAGAGAGCCCTGTATAAGTTTCGTGTCCAATTCTCTCATTACCCCAAATGTTCTCTCTCGTGATGATCTTTTTTTTACACTTTAATTGTGACTCACACTACTTACAATGGTACGTCTACTTACACTATTTACAAAAGTAATACAACTACTAAAGTAACTTTTTTATACAATTCAGTTACTAGCGCACTACTTACACTACTTACAATTCAATGCAATTACAGGTGCTACTTACAATAATACAATTTGCATAACTTACTCTAAAAAACATTACGATTACTTATTCAACTTATGATACCACTTATGATTACTGAAGTTTTTCTTGTTGATATTTTTTTCAGTTTCATATTTAATCTTAAGTTTTGATTGCAGTCGTTGAATTTTAGGAAGTGTTTGGCTTCTGCAGTCCCACAAAAATAATTTTCCAATTACCATGAAATAGTTTAATAAATTTGATAAAGGGCATTGTTTGGATAAAACTCCAAATAAAACCTTTTGTGCAGAAAGATGGATTGGCTGATCCAATAGATGGTACCAGTACGATTCAAAATCACTCCAGAACGTTTTGGAGTGAGGGCATTCACGGAAAAGGTGATATAAATTCTCAGGTTCATCATTAAAAAAAGTACATGCATCTTAATTCTAAATCCAATTTTGCATAGTTTGCTGTTAGTGTAGAGAATAGAATTACTTACTTAGTATTGGAAGGCCTTGTGTACAAGAATTCCCTCTGGACTGTATTTATTCTGGATTCTATAGGCTCTACTCCTTAAGATTAGGCTGTCTCAGACTCTACCAACCGAGGATTACAAGGATTCCGAAGGATTCACTTCGTAC
>Ga0126338_10001655_pt1 | contig 14619 bp, 7 predicted proteins | sample OrbCmetagenome_2_FD_92529 | JGI IMG/M metagenome (GOLD analysis project Ga0126338, IMG submission 92529) | Coral microbial communities from Petempiche,Puerto Morelos, Mexico - Orbicella C C metagenome | ecosystem: Host-associated > Invertebrates > Cnidaria > Coral | place: Petempiche,Puerto...
AGCATACCAAGTTTCATCGGAAATCTATGGCGGGTTCTTTTACTAGGGAATCACCTTAAACAATCAGTATAAGCAGGCGGGAAATCTCTACTGTCGTAGATTCAAGGTATGATAACAGGAAAAACATTGAAGTCGTGTAACTTTTTTTTACCGGAGACGGCATCAAATGTTCACGAAAAAGAATTTATAATTCCAAAAACCATATCAGACTGTGAAGAGTGAAAAATTAGGAAACATTTTGTGTTTCCAAGTTTCTAATTTGGCGCCAACGGCCGGTAACTCGAGTGTCGCCAGGTAGGATGATAGTTGTGTTATCCTGAACAAAATATGTAGTTCCTCATTAAGTTAAAACTAGAATTCTCAAGTTAACTATTATATAAGGCTAAAGCAATCTTTTCGTCTGGCCTAAAACCTGTAGCCTTTTCAGCATAAGAGAACGCAAGCTCCCTGAGTAACTTATTGCATCTGGTTCCGACCTCTAAAAACATTGAGCATACAGTGGGGAAAGACAGAAGCCTTCAACACAACAGCATTTTCCATCTATTTTGACGAGTAGTTTATTTTTAAGTCTTTCAGTACTGCTTTTACGTTTATCTCAATGCAAATGTTTACCAAAATAATAGCAAAAATTGAAAGCTGACCCCGACGTGATTCGAACACGCAGCCTTCTGATCTGGAGTCAGACGCGCTATATTACGCCACGAAGTCAAGTCTGTTTTGGATATATACGATTTTAAATTTAAATTGTAGGAGCGTTTTAATCTGATTTATGGTAGGGATGGTGCGATAGATCATAAAATGAATGTAAGTCTAATGCGGCAAAAGTGAAACAAGTGTCTGAGAAAAGAAAGTAAAGATTTTTTTAGGCAAAAGTGATGCCACCGCCCCTGGAATGTGCTTGTATGAGTAAGTCATTAGGTTCGTCTGTTCGAGATGTTTCAAAAGGGCTTTCCCTTGCAAGGAATTCCCCTGGAGCAAGTGAGGGCCTGGAGGGTACTCCATAGAATGCACAATATGGGGAGACTCCGCTCAGAAAGCGTGCCGTTTTCAATCTTGTGGCAAATGAAAACGTAAGGATATAGGTAAAGAAAAAGGTAGGGACTAAGTGGCAGTTGTCCCTACCCTTTTCTTTACCTATATCCTTACGTTTTCGCTTTTTGAGCGGAGTCTCCCCATATTGTGCATTATATGGAATACCCTCCAGACCCTCATTTGCTCCAGAGGAATTCCTTGCCAAACTTCTCTGGCCCATCGTTCCAGGTGTCGTATAGGCCACTGGCTGCTCACTCAGACTAATGCGGAAGCTAACTAAATTCCCCACCCTGGTTCCGACCTCTAAGAACATTAAATATTCGGCGGAAAGACAACAGGTTTCACTGACAACGGCATTATCCATTTTGCGGCAACGTTTTTATGTCTAAATTACCCTCTTAATCACGTCCTGAGCAATGTGTACGAATGACTGTCTGCTAACAACTTTACCCTAAATTTGACAAAAACTAAGTTTATGCTTATTTCACCAAGGCAGAAGTTATCACAATTTATGGAAAGTGCCTCTCTTACTATAAACGAGAACGCAGTAGAACAAGTAACCTCCGCTAAATCCCTTGGAGTTTATGTCGGTGAAAATATAAACTGGGAGTGTCATATTGAAAATATCTCTAAGAAGATAGCTTGTACCATTTGTGCAATTAAACGAATTCGGAATCTCACTCCATTTAATGTTTTAATTAAAGTTTATAATATCCTTGTTCAACCACATTTTGATTATTGCAATGTAGTGAGTGGTAACTATAACAAGGGTCTTTCTGAAAAACTGCAAAGGCTTCGAAATCGCACAGCTCGCACCCTAATGTCTGAGGGTTATGATAGTAATTTGGATGATTTGTTCCGGGCACAAGGGTGGCGAAGACTCTACTATCAAAGATTGGAACGGAAGTCTATCCTAATGTATAAAATATTAAATGGTATGACACCTGGTTTTCTCAGATCAAGATTCGTATATCGTGACAGCGTAAATGCTTATCGTTTAAGGAATACCGAAAGCAAATTAGTTCTTCCACAACCTCGACCTGATTATCTTAAGAGAAGCTTTTCGTACAGCGGAGCTCAGTTGTGGAACAACTTACCTATTAGACTTAAGACAAGCATCTTCACTGACCGATTTCAAATCTAAATTAAGTCGCCACATTTTAAAGTAATATCTTAATTTTAATTAAATTTTTAGACTCGGCCTCCATGAAAAGCAGTTTTTTTTTTAAATTTTTATTGTAGTTAGGCAGATAGGTAGATAGTCCAGTAACTTTGTTGACTAATGGAAAAACCGTGTATAAATAAAGTTGTGTTATCTTATCTCTTTAAGAGCCGCCCCCCCACCCCCACCCCCCATGTTTCAAAACGCTCCGCCGCCGGAGGGTTAACAATGGAAAGGTGAACATAACTGGTTCGAGTGGCCGTATTAACAGGGTAAAGTTATAGCTTGTTTTCACGTTACGTTATCAAAAATGAAGAGCCACGAAAGATTTTATCCTCATCAGGCATAAGGATTATACAGGTCGGAGTGTGGCCGTTGGCCGTATTAACGGGTTGGCCAGATTAACGGGGTTTTCTTATAACAACATGTGTGGGCGTTTTGCTGGGTCCAAAAAGCCTGGCCGTAATCACGAGGTGACCGTAATAGGGCGGGGTTCTACTGCGAAGGAATGCTCTAAGAAGAAAATTCTGATGAAACAACATAGAAGCGAGGCGATTTTTTATCGCAGGCACAAAATTTTGGTCAGCAATACGCTAGAGTATGCGCATACGATGTTGATGTCTTCATAGTGGGGCAATGGCGACGGAGTCAAACGCGAATGATATCGCCGATTTTGATATAGATGAAGTTATAGATTGGGACAAGCACGATATTCCTTCAAAGGTCTGTTAGGTGTACTCTTAGGTAGCCTTTTCGCCACGGAAATGAAAAATTTGCCAAGAAATAAATCGGTAACACTCGATTGAAGTTGAGCGCACCCGAGACCTTGTGGAAAAATGTAGTAAGCGTACATCCAAGCCCTTGAGGAATCCTGCTAAGTACAAGTGGCTGTCATATTGAGAGAAAGTCCCGTGGAAGGTGTTAACGATGTGATAGTTAGCATGGGTTTTTTCGTAATTGCTGTTCTATTTTTTTTTTTCGAATCTTCGACCTGATGAGCTTACGGTTTCCATGCTTGTGAGCATGTGATTGTGTATAACATTTAAAAGGTTGAGCTTATTAGCTGGGGTACGATGGTTTGAAAATAGGAAGAAAGCAGACCTGTTGAAGTCGTCTCGTTATTAGCAAAAACTTGATCTGAGTCGAGAACATTCAAATTAACTTTCGAAATTTTGTTAACGGGCCCAGTTCAATATGGAGCTGTCCAACAGGCAACCGCAGAGACAGCTGGTGTTGTTGATGAAGTTGTAAAGGCTTCAATACTACGAGTACTTAAACAGTGAACTTGCAGGTACTTTCATCGAAGGAGAACCGAAATTATACGAAGTTCAACTGCTCTATAAAAACGCAGGAAGAAGGCATTGATGGCGTTATCATAGTGCTCACAGCTGGGCTTTCAAATTAACAACGTGCGATGAATAATTCATAACCACATCTACGGTTTGAGCTTTATCATGGCTCGCTGAATTTATCAAATTATTAAATTGAATTTACTGATAATTTTCGATTCGTAGTTGGGTACAATTGTATTTTTGTTCACTAATCGCATATCGTAAGCTCTTACGTTTTGAAATGAAAATGAAACTTAACGTAATTTCTTCTTTGTGTCGTCAACTGAGTTAAGCTTCAGTACGCAGCTTATTTTTGGGTTTGGACAGGTAATCTTTCTTTTAAGTGAAGTTCTTGGTTTTTAGTTTTGTTACTTCATCAAATGTTATACCCTGGTGATCTTTTTGTTGACCGGGTGTTATGTAATTAACATTGGAAAGTTGATGAAAACTCATGCAACAGGGGATGGTTTATGTGTAAATTTTTCAAAACGTCTTTGGTGTTTTAATAGCATCAGGCTCTAAGCTACAAGATATCTTTTTGCTATTTTCTTTATAAAAAATTATGAAGCCAACAAAGTGTTAGAATGGGGGAAGGGAGGGTTGAGATGATGTTGCATAGATGATATGTCAGTACATGAACTAAGTAATTTGCTCAAATTGTCAATACAGTAGTCCAAGTGCCAATACCTTAAGCATCTCTTGGAAGCCAGGGGAAATTTTTGCATTTTCTTTTTTAGACACAGTACAGGAAAAAATGTATTGTGTATTTTAACTTCTCACATTAACTCTTCATTAGGATATTGAGTTTGAGCAACTTCAGAGTCTGAATGTAGCAACTTCCAATGTTGCATCAACAGCCACTACACAATCGGCAACAAATCCTCAAAACAGTGGGGGAAGAGATGGATTGGTGCTAGAAAGGGGTCTGCGTCACAGGGATGCTGGCACGGCTATCGTTAGTTTACCACAAGTAGGTACCATTTTGGTTCAATATAGAGTTACACATGAAAGCACATGAGTTATTGTTTTGTAAAACAAAATATCGTAATGTCTCTGAGTGGATGAGTGAGAGAGTGAGTGAAAGATGCATTTATGTCACACTGATAAGACCTTGTGCCAATTTATAAAATCCATACTTTCTTTAATGTGCTCTTCCTTGCAGTATTTTCTGAAATAAAAGACATTCTCTGAGTTTCTAAAAGATAAAAGAAACACTCATAACAGTTTGGAAGAACCTATGAAAACACTCACCTTTAGCTTCCCATTATGTTTCTATAACTCTGTAGATTGATAAACTTTTTTGTTCCTTAAATAATAGTAATACAGATGCCAATTGATTTATTGATTGCAAAGAGGACTTATCTATGTGTAATTTTTAACAAAATTGATTACCGGTATTACCAACTGCCTTGTAGATGATCATCTATTTTTGTTGATTGTCATCCATTTTGATCAATCATTTCCCACTTGAATTCATTCTTATTACTAACAACAAGTTAACTGTCCATCAATGCTTCATATATTCTCTATAGTTGTAGTGATTTAATGTCTCATGTGATGCAGTAAATTAAATAAAGTTATTTAAGAGTGGCACAAGGTTTACCATAGCACAAGAAACTTAGACACTTGCAAATACATATGTAAAGGTGCTGTTATGCATAGCATAACCCTAAGCTAAATTGGTTAAATCAATAGTAGCATTACTTTGACATTTACAAACTGTAGCCTTGTATAAGTTGGTTCCTGTTATTTTTAATAACAAAACTGTGTGTTCCTACAACAACAACAACAAATTTACAATATGAATATTAAAGTTATTTTTTTGTTGTTTAAAGAATCCACGATCATCTGCCATAAACCCTGTATTCCCTGGAGACACAAGCTCCTTGTTGACTGATATACGGCAAGAGTATCTTCATGCACAGAATCTCTCTGCACGTTCTAGGACACCACCAACTCCTACTTTTCCATCAGAAAACTTTGATTTACCTCCAATTACCCCACCTGGATCATTACAGACACATTCAACCTTTCCTGTGGGACAACAGCCACTTAGAATGGCTTTACTCTCGACCCTTAATAGACCTGCAACTGTCCAACCACAGCTACCCTCATTTGTGCAACCAAACCTTCCTCCACCAATGAACAATGTCAGCATGAATCAACAACTGGTGGGTGAGTCAATGGGGGAAGGTTCTAACATTGAACAACTCATTGATGAAATTGTTGAACGGGATATGCCTCAAGGTGTCAGTGAACCAATTGTTTTTGCACCTCAAGCTTCTCAACAGCAAAATCCCTCAACAGATCATTTACAGATTGCATCAAACACTTTACAAAAGGGGATTTCCCCAGTGTCTGGTTGCACAACAAGCCCAGAACTGTTAGCTGTTGTACAGACATCAAGTACCTCAGGAAAATCAACATTACCTCTAAGAGTGGTGCCAGGAGGGAGTCCTCTGAATGCCGCTGGTAGTCCTGGGAGTCCATTGGCATCATCAAGAAGTCCAAGTCCCAAAGTAAAGCAAACAAACCATGCTGGAAAAGTATCTGCACCAGTTAGATCAGGAAGCCAAGCTGTAAGGCTCACACCTCCTGCTATCCAGCCTAGCTCTCCATTGCAGGCTGTAGGAGGATTATCTGCTTCACAATCAGCTGTGATAGCTGCTAGGCCTTTTTCATCTCACAGCGGTCAGGTTCTGACTAATTCACAAATGTTACAAATGGCAGTTCCAGCTGCTGTTGCATCTTCAAAGAGTCAAACTGGATCATCCCTTCCGCACATTGGAATTAACTCTCCAACGTTAACTTCAAGTAATGTACCAGCTAAAAATAATGTGGATGGGGCAAATGTTAATCCTCAGGGTTCTAGGGTAATATTGTCTTCTTCTACAGTTCATTCAAGTGCCTCTCAGGCACAAGGACATAATATTGCCACGCACAATGTTGGAGTTTCTGTCACAAATTCCAATAAAGTGCCTTCTCAGAAAGCTCTACAAGGGACAAATTTAGGTGCAGCTACTGTCCAATCTAGTGGTACTCACAATCAAACGAATCCATTACAAGCTTTGGCATCCAACCCTGAACTCTTAGGTCAACTTGTAAAAGCCATTGGACAGCCAAAGCAGCAGGTATCTTCTGGGCAAGCTGTGACCACAAAAGCTGGTATACAGACTGGACAACCACTTATTTGTTATGTAGTTCCACAAAATTCTGCATCTGGAGCACAGGGATCACAAGCTAAATCTTCCATTTCTCTGACAGCATCAAATCAGCCAGTGAAGATGATTCTTGTAAATGCTAATTCAGCTCTTAAATCACCTGTGTCGCTCAAACCACAACCAAACAAAATGACATTAATAAAGCCTACTAGCATTGGCTTTAATTCAAAGTCCATGTTATCTTCCCTTCAGCCAGCAGAGTCTAAAGATGAACTGGAAGCAGCCTTAAATCCAAGCTTTAAAAATGTGTCTTCATTTGCTGAAACAAGCAAAATGGCTGTTAGTGGAGTTAAAAGTGAATTAACCATGTCACAAAGCAATGCTGCACCCTGTGTGCAGATGGGTTTGGCTCAGACAGTAACATCAATGCAACAGACACCACCTGGACTACTTGTGAATAATCCAAATAATAAACATAACTCGATAACTTTGGGATCTGCACAGTCAAACACTGTACCATTATTACAGACACCTTTGTCATCCAGCAGCAATGTTGTTCAAATAACGTTTGTCAATGAGGCAACAGCAATCAGTCAAGTGGTTGCTGCCTCATCTTCATCAACGTTGTCATCTTTGTCTGGTGGAGGCCACACTACATCTGCAGCCAGCACACAGTCGTCCTTGACAAGCTCAGCAGAAAATCTTATGCTATCACCACAAACAATGTCAGGTTCTACTGCAAAGGATGCAACTTCTGCTAGTCAGCAAGACAGTGATGATGAGGATGATGAGGATGATAGTACTCCTTTATCCCAGGTGGCAGAAAACTTAAAGAAGGAGGCAGGCTCCGATGACATCAAGAAGAAGAAAAAGAAAAAGAAAGATAAAGGAACTAAAAGAAAGAAGAGAGAAAAGGATAGACAAGAACTAAACAAGTGAGTGTGTAACCTATTATGGTATTCAAACATGTGCACCCATTGATTCACTGTGTTCATTATTTCTACAAGACACAACATTTGAAGGATGCTTGATCTTGTGTTCTCTCATGATCCTAATTCAGCATTACCTTAGTCAACATTAAATTGAATTGATTAGATGATAATGAGGACTTCTCTTCTTTTGTAACAAAATTTCAGAACGAACTGACAATTTCATACTCCTTCAGATGGATAGGAATGGTTTAGAGATCTATTATGTGGGAACAAGTAAGACCACAGTCAAAATTGTGTTACAATACTTGTTTCCACATACATGTATTTTACAACAACTATTGTGAACCCTTATAATTTTCATGATATAAATCACATTCTAGTGTAGTTCTTCTTACATGTAATTAGCATTAAAAATTAGTCTAGAATGTGATAGTTAGGGCTTTAATTGATGTTTTCAGCGGGAAGGCAGTTGGTTTTCACAGGTAGGCAAACTGTTTGAACTGAACTTTATCAGGAAACTTTCTTCCAGATGGTCAAACCAGGCAGGGAAATCAGCATCTTAGCCAATCAATTTGCTAGGTGACCAACCCTTATGAAACCCCTGGATAGATGTACAAGTTTGACATTCACAGCACACGTGCTACATTTTCAGACAAATAAATCATTCATTTGTGTAGTTATTTGATAGATGCATATCTATAATGGTTCTGGTTCTTTAATTTTAGGCCTCTTACAGCTTATGAGCTCTTCTTCAGGGAAACGCAATCAACCATACGTTCAAAGAACCCTGCAGTAAGTACACTTGGCATTCTTCCCACAATCCTTATCACTTATCAAACAAATGTCCATGTCAGATCGATTAAGAAATATCTTAATAATTGTCTAGTGAAAACTGAAACCATTGTTACAGTAGTATTATTTTCACTTGTTTTTGGTGAGCAACACACTAATCAAGATTATGATGTAGTACTGCCCAACATCTACTTGCAGCATTTCACATACAATTTGTCTAGTTTAGTTTTATATACTGGCTATGTTAATGAGCAGTTTCTGTAATATTTATTGTGGACTATATTGTGTTACATACAGCATGTAATTCCTAAACAGTGTTGTGTATGATTGTGTACGTGTAATGTCTAATTTGTTGATGTAAAATATTTTACAGGTACAGTTTGAAGACATCAAGAAAATTGTTGACCAGTTATGGGAAAATTTAAATGAAAATCAAAAAAAGGTATGACTGCAGCAGAAGCATATATACATGTATTATATCTACAAACTGCCATGAAAATGTCGATTTTAGATGACATTATTTTCTTGTACATGTAACGTGTCAGCTAAACACTGAGTTTATTGGCTGATAGAACAAATAATTTTCTTTAGGGGTGATAGGGGTGGAAGCAACTTCTCATACATTCTCCTAGATAAAATCCAGGTCAAGCTTTTGCAACCCTTACCCTCTCCCTCCTTCCCCACCCAATCATGTCACCCATGTGCTACTCATCATTATCAGTCCTCATCGCGCCATCAGATGCATAAGGTGTTAATCGGGACACTCCCAATAAAATTACTAATTAATTAAGTTAAGTTAAAAGTTACCTATCACTATCACTGTATCCTTCTGAAGTCTGCTCAGTGTAATTTTCATCCCGAGGACTTTCTTTTTTTCTAAGCAACAACCCTGGACAGAAACAACATTATGAACCTGATGGTGGATGAGGCAGTAGTCTGTACTGTCCATATCAGACAGTGTACATGGGCACTTAATATTATCACATGAATTTTATTTTTGGGCATGGGGCATGATGAGGGAGCATTGGATATCAGTAGGTTGAAATAATGTTTGATTTCTAGCCACCCTGTAAAGGCTGCAGGAAAAAAAAGAAATGTTAACTAGCTTTCTTGTGCATAAGGAGCAGATGATTTCCATCTCTTTCTAGGTTAAAGCATAGGGAGCATACAATCTGGTTGAGTAGGATGAGAGTATATAAAGGAACAAAAAGAGTGCATTTAGTTGACCTTTGTCCCCTGTTGTCACCTCTCAGGTGAATTTAGAGGGAAAACAGCTACCTTTATGTCCTACAAAACACTATAGTGTTGAACTGATACCTAGGCCTCTTTGTGCGGTCCAAAAATTTTTCCCAGCTTTGATATATAATTTGACAAGGAAAGCAACTCTCTGCTCTCTCATTGTTTTGAAATGCAATCCCAAATTTGCTCAGATCTCTAAATTTCTTACTGTAGCTTCCATGAAACCAAGCAAACACACAACAAAGTCAAGAGTTTTTTACAACTTGGTCAAATTTTAAATCTCTTTTTGCTACATGATAGTACCATTACACATGCCCCCTCCAGCAGAGGCTCCCCCCTCTGTGTGAAGGGACCTAGGTATGAATTCAACACTGCAGTGTTTTGCAAGACAAGTAGGTAGTGGTTTTTCCTGTACGTCTGATGACAACAGGGGACAAGGTAAACTATTCATTCTTTTCATTCCTTTATTTACTCTCATCCCGCCTAACAAGACTGTATAGTTGCTTCCTGTGGTTTGAGTGTGATTTAGAGGCAACCTTTGTTTATCATGGTATTTACAAGTTAACTATATTTTTAGAGTTTGCAAGAGAAAGCACAACAGGATTATCAAAAATTTCAAGAAGAACACAGAGCGAAAAAGTTATTACAAGAGGTATGCACTCATCCATGTGTGAAACACAAAGAGTATCTGACTTGGACATCTGTTTTGCAGGCCATAAAATCCTGGATGTTTATTAAGTTTAAAATCCTGAATGTTCTTTTTTTCCTAATCTAGAGGTGTCTGAAAAGGTAAAATGTAAATGGATGCAGATGTTTACATATGGTGCAGTACATTACCAAATTCCCAAAGTAATGAATAAATAAAGAAACAGCCATCATTACTGGAAAACATGTTAGCAGGGGATCTAGTTACAAGTTGGTTCCATTGTATATTAGTTTAAGTTCATTATTGATATCTTAACACCACATTATGTAGAAGGAGGTTCATGTTGTAAAACTGTCTGTAAGAATTACAAGTGCTACAAATGTTTGGCCTTCAGGATGAACCTGGACCAAAACTGAGGAAAGTTGATAAAACAGATATTACTGTAGTACCCAATAGTGCACCTGCTTCACTGGAAGGGAGCAAGGATTCTACTGCACCTGTAGCTTCTGGTAGTAAACCCTTAGGGCGTGCTCAGAATCAAGTTCCTATGGCTGGGAAACCTGTGGCAACTGTACCTCCAATGGCAGCTAGCAAGACAACTACTAATACAGTTTCTCAACCAGCAGTTCCAACCAAGCCCAAGGTCAGTGTGGAGGGTTAACCAGTAGCCAGTCACAACAGGCTGAAACACTGAATACTCTCATGCATGTCTCCGATCTAAAAAGCCCTTCCAGATTACATCAAATTAGCTTGTGAACAGGCTCCAAGTGAGGATGGGAAAAAAATTCAGCGAGCAAATTGAGTGAACGGGCATGAAACTGAAGAATTCAGAGAGCGAAGCGATTGGAGCATGACTGGGGAGCCTTTAGACGTTGTTTTTGATGTGCCTATCCACCCTTGGTGATTAGCCTGTAACAAATCAGTCAGAGGTAATTAGGCCTGTCAAGAAGCTACATTTTCTCAACTTGACAGTTCTAGTTGACCTTATCAAACAGCTGGGCCCAGCATCATAATATAGCGTGCAATTAAGCAACATGTTCACAGAATATTTCAAACTTTGTCCCTCAGAGCCAATACTTGGAGAGCTTAAAACATATTTTGCAATACTGAAATGAGCCTAAATAAATTCACAAGCACATGGCAAATGATAGAGGTGTAAAACCCTGTGAAGCAACATGCAAATAGCAGCAGAAAGTCCGGAAACCATACCTTTGACCTCTAAAAAAACATTGCTATAAATGGCACAGCCAAATGGCTCCAGTCTGCTCAAAATTCCTCCTCATAACACAGCATGAAGTACCCCTCAGAATTGTGTGAAATACCAAAAGGTTGAGGGACCAAAAATTAAAAGAGAACAGCAAATGCACAAATGTTACGAATTGTAGCAGTTGCATAAGGCAGTCAACCACATTTTGCAAAGATCTGTCAAATATTTATCTCAACGATGTCAACAATCAGCGATTTAACCAATCAGATCATGATACCAGATCCTGGTATCATGGAACAGTGGCATCAACAGAAAGTCCACAGGCTCCCTTGCTTCATTCAGGCTTGCCAGGAGCCTGTTCACAGGCTAACATCATATATGCTATAAATCTGCATCAAATCAAGGGTTATATTTAACTAGTCAGCGTAACTTGTCTGACTAATAATTATCTTATGATGAATCTACACATTTCCCATGACTCCTCTACACAAATTACTGAATTGCAATTACTGAAACTGCCAAATAATGATGATAATAATCATAACTGGTAGATTCATGGATGCACTGTGAGTCAGAAGTTTATTGAAGAGGATATTTTAATCTGTTATGTTTTTGTTTTGTTTTTTCACTGGGTTTTTTGTTTAACTGTATACAGAAGAGCAAAGTGACAGTCAACCCAATAAGCCAGCGTATTTGTCTGTGTGATGGTTGTAACAATCCAGCACGGACAACAAAGGAGCGTGGCACTCAGTACTGTAGCAATGAGTGTATTGTCAAACACTGCAGGTATAATGATGACTGTAGTTACATTTTAGATGATACAACTGTTTTCAAAAAGCTTGACTCCTACAAAAACAAAAATGCGTGGGTGACAATGCTGAAAGGAATTAGGGGTAAGAGTGGTTAATCAAATGATTATAATCAATGTGTTTCAGCATGACAGAAGGAAGCAGCACAAATGTGTGTATTCATTCTTTTTCCTTGCTGAAATGTTCAGTGATCCTGAACCAAGCAATGATGAACTATCACTATTATACCTATAATACCGCCAATGTTGTGTATGCTATTTATGCTTTTCTTGGGACAAAGTTTGTTGAAACAACTGTATGTGTAATACACCAATATCAAGTCAGTGGCAAACTGTTTTCCATAGAACTTATGTAATACACCATCTGTTGTCCAACCATACAGTGTATGTATACATGTACTTTTCTTGCATGAGTTACTTTACTTGTGTGGTGTATTTTACTTGCTGTTTGCAATATTGGTGTTTTATTACTTGGTGTACTTACCTTTGGTATTTGAGTGTGGCATTATGTTACTTAGCATGGCATGAAGTTACTTAGACTAGTATAATTTAGTTCAGTTCAGGTGATATAGCAGCTGCTCATTTTCAGTTGTAATGCTTTGCTTGTTATAATGCCAGTCCACATACAAGATCTAGATTTGCTGTAGTCAGACTTTAAAAAGTCTTCCCCCAAATACTAAACAAAATAATGGATTCACTAATGAAAATTTGATTATCAGTATCTTTGTATTGTGAAAGTCAAAAAGCGGTGAAAACTTTGATTTGATTTTTACATGTCGATTGTGTAGCCACCAATCAGATGTGAAAGAAAGCATACAATTTAATGGTGTCTCCATCAGTCAAGAAACCACACTTAAATTGAAAAATAGCTGTTACCCTGTAGTTTTATAATTACTAATTAAACCTGATGTATTTGTGATGTGTGGCTCAAACCTGCATGCATGGACTTTGAGCCTGAGGCTACAAAACCAGACTTCATCCGTTCCTATATTTGGCGATAAAAATTATAAAAGAACCCTGATAAAAAAAGAGTCCTGATAAAGAACCCCAAACTAAAAAGATCAATTTGTATGGGTTTAAAGTGAGGAGATTTGGATTTTTGTAAGGAGCAAAATAAATAAAGAGCAGAATATTCTCTTTTTGTAAATAATATACAACTCCTACATGTAATAATATGCGGTACCAACCATATGCGAGATTTTCCCAAAATTAAATTTAAAGATTGATGTATTGTGTGCCAGAATTATGGTTTACAGTAAATAAAGTGATAGGTTAGGTAAAAAAGAAGCTTCCAGAGTACCAGGGGGAAGAAAAAGTATTCAAGGATTTGGCAGAAATGCAGCAGGTAGAGACTGAGTTTGGAAAACGCCTGCCACAAGCACAATCTAATTCATGCACATTACTCATTTTCCAATGACTTCATAAAATTTGAAGGTAGGACCAGCACCATTCAGATATGCATAACGCAGTCATGTATGATAATTTTGCCCATCTTTAACGCAATGAATTCCACTGTGTATGTGATTAATAAGAAAAATTGTCTCGAACTGCAGTCTTCAAAGAAAGAGCTCAAAATACAAACAAGGTACAATCCAGATTTAAAATCATGGACAATAGTAGTCAAGATGTTAGTGAGATAAGATTAATAAGGGATTTTTTTAACATTTTTTTGTTACTTAAAGCACAATTACAAGAGCGATACAAACAATTACACAATTAATTACACTAACGCTTATGCTACCCACTAACACAGTCACTAATTACAAATGTGCATTACATTACATTCACAGTCAGCTAGATCTAATTAAGGGTGTGGTTAACAGTATAAACCCATATAATAATTTGTACAGATACTTATATATCTGTATGTACAACTGCATATGTAACTATTAATACCCGATACTCAGCTATTGAGAAAAGAAAAGTTACGGCAACATGTTTTGCCATTTTTTGTAATGAATAGATTCTTTATTCTTTTTTGCAATTGAAAATTCTAGTTTTCGAGTTTTGGTTGTTTTGGCCTTAAGTAAAGATAAAGATGGCTTGATATTTTTACCACAGCATAAATAAATGGTATATTTCCCAAGAATGATTGTGATTTAACAAACAATTCCCTGGGTTGTTATTGGAAATACCAAAGAGGATTGTTACCTCATCAACCTTATAAATTTTCATATTGTAAGTATTTAAATGCAATTTTACTGTCACGTCAGTAAAATATAGTTAATGGAACGTGACGCTCGTAATCAGTAAGCCTTTCATGGCGGTGTTGTTTTCAATTAAGCTATTGTGTAGGCAAGCTCCCAAGG
>Ga0126338_10001658_pt1 | contig 14612 bp, 5 predicted proteins | sample OrbCmetagenome_2_FD_92529 | JGI IMG/M metagenome (GOLD analysis project Ga0126338, IMG submission 92529) | Coral microbial communities from Petempiche,Puerto Morelos, Mexico - Orbicella C C metagenome | ecosystem: Host-associated > Invertebrates > Cnidaria > Coral | place: Petempiche,Puerto...
CAATGGATTTTGCTTTCATATCGCATTCGATCGTATCAATCAAAAGGTACGTTTATATCAGGAAAATTCCGATTAAGAATCTGAACTATTTTTACTGCTACAACTGAATTCTCACATGGAGTAAATCTATTTCCCTTTTAATGCTAGCCGTGTAGGGTAATCAGTGGCTGCATCTAATACTAATTTTATTTGTTCTTGTACACTTCAAACACTGTTGTATGTAAACACAATTTCAATGTGAAATGTAAGTTTTCACAATCCACTCAGCTCGAACTTGTTTGTGACTATCTAGATTAGTCCTCAGCTAGTATCATATGAGTGCTTTATATGCTCATAACTGATTCAAAGCGAAAGAAAATCCATTGCACATATACTGAGGAGTGTTAAATAAAATTTAAATATTTCGTTTTCATTTAAAATATAAACAGATCGCACTACTTTTCTCAATTCCAGGGGAGCTTGGATAAATACTGCTGGCAGAATTTGCGGCTGCGAGCAATAGTGTGGATTCGAGCAGAATTCTCCATTTCGGCATAGATTTAAAAAAACAAAAATGGAACACACATGAAAACACTGCTCTATAACCTTCAGTTCATTTTAATGCCAAGCATAAGGGTAAGACTTAATAGCTGGAATCGCCCTTAGCTCGCGTTGCAACAAAATAAACATTAAAATACAACATAAAACCAATTGAAAGGACAGCTGAAAAGGGTAAATTCAATGCCCAAAATTTCGGTTAGACAGGTTTAACCTTCTTCAGGGGCTACACTGAAGCTAAGTAGATATGGATAAAGTGGTTACAAAATTTTAAATGATACTCGAGGAAATATGTGACGTGACTGCTATTTGTACAAGTGGTCCTTGCACGACAGTTTACCCGATTAAAATAAAAAGTTACCATTTCAACCTATCATGGATTTTCTCAAATCTGTCTTCGCACAATAAGATGTAAATGTTTGAAAACGTAGGGGTAAATGCGTAGCAAAAAGGTTAAGTGCAGCATTTGACACGCCCTTACACCCCGGTATGTAACGGTGTGTCAAATGTGGTATTCACTGTTTCTGCTGCACCCTTTCGTTTTTAAACATTTACCTCATATTTGCGCGACGCAAATTTAAGCAAAGCCACCAAGTTTTCGTCAGTAGCTTCCATATGAAACGGCACGACGGTTTCTATTTAGCGACACAAAAAAGACGTCACGGAGACTCTAATCACCTTGTACAACATAATAAGCCGTAAGATATGATTGTAGTGAAATACAACAAGGTTCTATCGAGGAGACATTTAAGATCGCCCTCTTTTAATTTTTAACTGACCTGTGAGTTCGACGGTAGAAAAGTGTAAATGCCGTATTTGCCACACCTGACTCTAGGTGTGAAAAGAATACATTCATTGCTTTAGCATTTTGCTTTAACAGCTGACTGTTGAAGTTAGCTTCATTTGTCCTCTACTCAACCCTCGACGTTTCGTCGATTGATCCAGTCGAAAAATGTCATCATCATTTGTTAGAACTCAACTGAATATGTACTCTACTTTTTTGCCATTTGAAATACAAATTGCCTTTCATACCCTTGAATGTTACTTCTATGCACCATTTCCTCGAAACGCCTCAAGGGTGAGTGAGAAAAATACTGTTATATTGTTCTGTTCTTTCCTATTACTCTGCTTAAAACAACTTGAACCCCGGCCAGTGAGTCAAAAATATTCTGATAATATGGTGAAATATATATTCCCATCGAAAACGTTAAATGTTCCGTAGACAACGGACATAAAAGGATCATGAAAATAAATTGTTGATTGATTCCATTTCCAAAATTTACTGACCTTTTATATTCAAGTAATTTGGCTTTGTTAACTACTTGCACTTTCTTTGTGATGCACGACCAATCCACAGGGGCTCCAAGGAATGAAAAGTCCATAGATCAGATTTTTCTGAAATACACATTTGCGACTAATGATAAACATCATTTCATAAATAATCAATAAATAAGATATCCAGGTAAACTGAGGTGAAACTACGTATATGGACGGTTATGATTCCAAATTGGAAGTTGTATAAAAATATATACCGATCGATCAATCGCATCCTTCCACATGTATAAAGACAAAAATTAATTTATATTCACATGTTCTGTGAGTTCCTTTGATTCAGAGTGATTTTTTAAGGATTTCATTTATAACCTATTTTTATAATCAGTTCGATCAATCACTTTAATTTGATAAATTAATAAAAATGTCGCAAGATGCCGAATTATGAACAAAATGTGTAAATTGACCGCACAGCGAAAAAAAAATTGAATTTGACATTTTTAATATGGTGGAGTGAAGAGGCTCGAAGAGTGACATACATGTCATATCAAAAGCTTTTTAACGTTTTCAAGACTTTTTTAAGTGCGTCGAGTGTTTATGAAGACTTGATGTTCTTGTTGTTCTCGTTCGTTTATTGTAAAAGCCGGCAAAAGCGGTAGCGTTTCTTTTGTCGCTGCGGTTAAACTCACTATCTGTTTAGATACTCTTAAAAAAACAGGTAGTAAATTTGAAAACCACCAAATCATGGTATTTTGACGAAGTCATGATAAACATTGAATGAATTGTTTCTTTCTTTATCAATTGATTGTTTTACGAAATTCGGAACGCGCTCGAAGTTAACGTGATCATGGGCATAACAGGAAAGACAACGTGTGATAAAAATCATATCCGCCTGGTAAATATGTACGTATATGAATGAAAAAAAATATATTATCTGCGGATGGAATCTTGATATTAATGTATCAGCGAAGAAATGATCGTAACACCAGGACAGTCTTTGGAATGTTCTTCGAATGAAACTCCCCGTAATTTATCCTGTCACATTTCAAATATATGTTGCATACGTTACCTGTTCTATAAATTTAAAAGTGGCATCACTTTCATCTTGTCGTTCGTCCGCCCAATCACATGAATAGAGCGCGTGTTTTCATTGGTTGACAGTTACCAACACACGTTTGCCAATCGTTCACACCAGTTTGCCAACGTGTTTGCCGACTGTTTTTGTGCCGTTCAAACACACCAATTTGAGTTTGTCAACACGAATGTGCCAACTTAAGTATGACTTTGCACTAAATGTTATTGTCTAATGCCAAATATGTCGGTGCTTTCCATAGCTATTTCTATAAATATTAAGTAAAGTCAACGGATTTAACACGTTCGATTATTCGTAAAACTACATTATTAGAAGAAATTATAATCCCTCTTGAAACTGAAAAGGTCAACAATACTAGCATAACTGTCCTCCATTAAATGGCCTTTAGAATCATCATTTAATGGCTATAGGATTTTGAAACGTCCCACTCTGCAGACTAGACGGGATCGCTATGTCTGCCAGCTTGTGACGAGACTGCCCGCAGTCTCCAAAGATTGTTTCATTTTTAACCGTTCTTTAAATAATTGCACAATCAGACAAAACAACATTCTTCTCTTATTGCAGGTTCGCACAAAATTTGCTAAAAGCTCCTTTTATTATATATCATGGAGTTGAAACTTTTAATAAGCAAGCCAATTTTGGATTACGTGTCTTTAGCTCTTTTCATTTGTATTCCTGATTTTACCTTTATTATTGTAAAAAAAAGGAGTGTTTTTTTCATGTCATGATATAACTTTTTGGTGCTTTTTTGTAGTTATTTATTTCGTATCTTTAGCAAACTTTTAATAGCTTGGGCAATTTTCGATTATATACGTCTTTAGCTCTCTTGTATTTAAATCTCCTGATTTTACCTTTTTTGTTACAAAAAAATTATTTTTATCACATCATAGTATGGCTTTTTGGTGCTTTTTTGTAATTATTTATTGTGTATTTTTTAGTTCTTTGTTATTGTTATGAGGACCTCTATTGAAAACAGGTGGTATGGCTTCTGAAAGGGACACCCTGATATAAATAAAACAAAGGTGTCTGTCCTATCTAAATGGAAATAAACCAGCTATTACATCATAGCAAACGCTACCATTACGACGAGCATTTTAAAATATTCATTTTACTCATGAAAACACATGCCGAGAACGAAAAAAGGAATAATCAGCACTGCGTATTATCTGGAAGGCTTAAGAAAGGAGTCAAATTGATTTTCTTCTTTTTCAAAATGATAACAGCAAATTGCGGTTTAAGTAATCCATTTCAATCCTCCTCAATTGTCCACTCTCTTTTGGACTCGTTGTATTCCCATTTTATTTATCTCAACTGTTGTAAACAAAATTTACTAACTCTGATTGCACGATCACACGGTGGATATGAAAATTAGTATAGATAACCAATAGGGTGCGTAGCGCTGAGTGGGTACAAAATCTCATTTCCATCTAGTGCAAATGGAATAAGTATTTTATAGGAAACGAAACCACAGGAAAGAAAAGTTATCTCCTGCATCGTACTCAAAAAAAATCCCTTGCGTAGCAGAAAGCTTTTCTCAATGAAAGAGAACGGAGGAACGTTGCTGTCACATTTCAGTTTGCAGAGCATGGTAAGGTTTTTAAAACTCGTAAATTAAACTATAAACATGTTGATCTAAGATTACAGATAAAACAAAAGCTTATCATACAGAGAGTTAATTTGCAAAAGAAACATGTTCCTTAGTGTGTAGGTTAACGCTTTGGTGGATTTCAATCCAACAAAGCTTTGCTTTGTGATGCGGTGTGAAATCATATATAAACAATTGAGCGAAAACTTTAGCTTTGATCCACTACACAGTCAATGGCTGACAGTTTCCATTCTTTGTTCAAAACAGCAAGACCTTCCTCTTTGATCTAGTACATTTTGTAGGTTCTAGTTTGTTTTTAAATCTTTAATTTAGAACCAGACACATCCGGGCTTTCAAGACTGATGGACAATTGCTATTTTTTTTCTTATTTTTGACGTCGATGAAAATTCGAGTCAATAGAAAATGATGTAATTATGTACAGTTCCAAGAAACAATTTTATGAAGTCCAAATTTGAAATTAAAAGTTCAAAGCCCAAATCTCTCCAATTATGTAATTTCTCCAAATTATGTAATTAAGTTCAGTCTCAAAAACCTCAAATTTTCTCGAATATCCTAGTTTGATCTCAGTGAATGCAAAATAAAATTTCTAAGGAGATAGACCGGCAAAATATGAAATATGATTGATACTAGCGCGCTACAATTTCGCCATATTTCACTAGGTACACTGATAATCAATACATATTTCTTCAAATCGAAATGGTCAGTAAAAAGCTTGAAAAAGCTTCTGGAATTTTCTATTTCTCATGTAATTTTTGAATTCAGAAACCTTGCAACGATGCTTTTTTAATTCTTTAAAGAAGTTTCTGGAAATTCCGGGTTTAGTTGTATAAGAGCGCGAGTTTTGTCCGTAAGAGACCAATGAAAAATGTAATGAAGCTCAGTGCTGCTGAGTGCTGTAATCCGAGAGGGTAGATAAACCAGTTTGTTACTGCTACCAACGCTCAGGAGCTCTGTATGGGAACAATCTTGCTCTGCATTGACACTCTTTACATCCTCCTTCCCTTCGGCAGCATTTTGTACCATTTAGGTAAACAAGTCTATACATATTTCTTTCAAATCGAAGTAGTTTAAAAAGCTTTAAAAAGGATTTTAATCCACTATTTTACTGCGTTTCAAAGTTTGCAAAAGGTTTCTCCGATACTTTTCAGTTATTATATCGTTCTTTGTTGATTGACAAATTGGTCCTAGTCGCCGAGAATGAAATAACACCTACATTTTAACTCTAAATTTACTCTTCCACTGCGAAAAGTTGAAGCCAAAAAAATCAATGTTCCAAAAACTATCGTTCCAGTTCAACCACGTTTTGTTTCCTTAGTAGCCCGGCCTGAAGCTTACTGCCAGACCTCTAGCTAGTTTCCAGGTCCTACAGCTCCGACTCGCCGAACTCCGCGACAGTCCTGATCTTACCTTGGAAATCCCCTTCATAAAGAGCTCTCATTTCTGGAAGCAATCCAGCGTCACACAACACTACTGTGCGCGGTAAGACCACAGGCTGTACACAAGCTACGTGGCGCGTATCAAAACACGCCATCAACTACGTAACGCGAACTTATTCCACTAAAAGAAGCTCCCGGATATAATGAAAATAAGTCTCTAAACAGCAACATCATTCTCGTTGGCCAGGACAGAACCCGCATTAATACTTCAAGTGAATTATAGATATTTGGTCACATTTCACCAGTGAATGTTAATTGTAATATTAATTCGGCATGTCACTGGCCAGAAGCCTTCATTTAATAACCTCGGGTTTTAAATGTATCTAAATATCTATTTCTTAGAAGCTTTTTTTTTCTCTTGTAGTTAAGTTATTTCAGAAATTCGCAACCAAATCGAAGAAACACGTCAGATTTCCCTTTAGCTGAGGGTAATTTAAAACTAATGCTATAGCGATTTTAAAAAACAAACTAATTCATACTTGACAAGAAAGGCCGCCGTACTTTCGGGGTCCGCCATTGCCGTGTTGTGACCGCCTCGTCCGCCTATATGTTCCCTGAACCCGTGAACCCGCTTAAGATTGAAAGCATAAACATTAACGACTCGCGTTCATGCTATTGTGGTATATCAAACGTAAATTTGAGTGACAACCTGGGCGTCTTCAGGCAAAGTGCAACCCGGCAGGTGGAATAATCAGGCAATTAACATAACAATTTAGCGAGGGTTTAATCAGAACAGGCTTTTCGCGTCCCGGGGCGCAGATTGTCTTAGTGCAACGAAACAAATGGTCGTGTTTCGATACGCTATTCAATGATTTTTTGTAATTTTCATCTTCAGACTGGCGGCCAAAGTCGATGTCAAATTTTTATATCGCTAAAAGAAGATTTGCATTCCACTTGATAGTATGTCAAAGCGTGGCAAGTCTCATTGAGGTTTCCCGAAGCTTGTAGGGGATTCAAAACAGACAAGAGTCCGCTTCGTTTGAACAAACAAAAGGAGAAACTCTTATATTAATTTGTTTCTTTGTGTCAATTTCTAGTTTTACTCTCATGGTAGATCCTGGCAATTTCCTCGACAAACCACCCACTATAACTATCAAATTGTCTAAATGTTTGACACATTCTGAAGCATTGGATTTCGCAGGACGCATGAAATATTAATAAATCGCAGTCCTAAAGAAATACATTAGCATCGTATTTTTGTTGTTATATTATGCAATATCGGCTGAGAATTCTTGAAAGCTTTCCTCATATGTAGTACTACAATATGGAATGTTAAAGTTGGGAAAGCTACCGGAAAATGTAATTTCTGATGATTGAGGGACGAATTAGGCAGAAATTACAATTCTGACGGCACGATGGAGAGGCTCGCGGGGTGTCATGGGACGTCTAGGGACTGTTTAAGCATTTGGCGGGAGATTTAGGCCATTCTAGGTTAATCAGTCTTCATGTTCGTCTTCTTTTTTATTAAGCTTTTGTTATAACAGCTTGTATGTATAATTGTAAATGTTCTACGTTATTGATTTCGTACCCTTTCCTCGGGGTCTGTTGCTGCTGCATTTTAAAAATGAGGAATTATTTCCACATATTTTTGGCCACATCTAAAGGGTGTCTTTTAATGATTTTTCGTATCTGGCGTAGCACAGGTTCCAATTGTTAGAACCAGTAGTTGTAATTTGCAAAAATATAGATTACATTATCAGACGAAATAAATCTGTATCAGATGACTAGCTGACGGATCCTCAATAAACTATTGGAGTTAGAATCAGTTTGTTCTCACCTCGCAAATTTGCCGTTTTTATGCAGTTCTTGTTGTCGTAAGCACATGGTCTCTTCATGTGCTAAACTGCGTTAGTATATACCATACAAGTGAATAGCGCTCTTCGCGCTCGCTGATTGGCTAGCTCGGAGGTGATTAGCCAAGTACTATTCACCTCCAAGCGCGCGAATTTTTTTGTCCGATCATTTGTCAGTATCTTGTCACAAATAAAGTTGCTCTTTGGTCCGCTAGTTATTCAGCTTGTGCGGTATGTACTAAAACAATTATTCACCTCAGTGTCGGTGAAAGTGGTGGATATTTACCTCCACTTCGGTGAATAATTGTTAATTATTCAGTGCGTAATGTCGACGAGAATAAGAGGAAGGCTGTATGCACGCGGAAAAAAAACGATAACCTAGCTGTACCAGTCAAGCTCCATTGCAAAAGTCAAGACAGAGCTGGCAGTCAAAGGCCGAAGCTGTGATGGCGGTTTTAGCCTTGAGCGTTATAAGGCCCGGTTTTCCCTTCGACATAAGAACAAGTACAAGCATAACGATAGAGAGGACGCCCACAACACGAGCATAAGCACAACAAACACACGCTAGTTAAGCACAAGCACAAGCCCAAAGAGAATGAACATTTTTGTTCTTCTTGTGATTGTGCTCGGCTTATGCTTATGTCAAGTAAGAACGCGCTGCTGTAAGGTCTGTGATCATAAGCATAAACTTCATCCGCCATCTTGGTTCTTTCCATCGTATGGTTCATTCCATCAGGTATGGAACCAAAACTGAGGCAATCATCTATTCTGCGCATGCGTACGTGCTTATGCTTGAGTTCTAGACGTCCTCACAAACCGTTATGCTTATGCTTGTGCTTATGTCGCTGTGAAAACCAGGCTTAAGTGCAGCAGCAGCCATAAAAAATAACGCCTCTGTTTACTAAAGCGTCTTAACACGAATAACATCCTTTAACACGGGCAAAATCTTTTAACGATTATTATTTTAGAATCCAGTTGCAGACGAACTTGAAGTGAACAGAGGGAGGGATAATGGGACTAGGATATATAAAAGTTTATACTTTGCTCCTCTCTCCACCCCACCTAGTCGCCTTTTTGTCGTCTTCACATATCTACTCGCTCCAACTCTCCTCGTTGTCCAGCATATTAATTTTAATGAGCGATTTCTCGCCAGAAAACTCCTTGGAGTGGACTTTTCCTACATTCAGTTTACCAGTTTCATATCTTAATTGCAATGAAGTCTTTCAGTCTATAGTTAATGATAGAGAAATTACTTCGATGAATGCTTGTCACATTAATTTTACTGCATCTTGAAGTCTCCTTCATATCATTTGTAGCTGAGGCCCCGTCCACACAATGTCGGAGGAATTTGAAAACGCAACAATCACCGGTCATTTTGCATTTTGCAGTAAACCTCGGGCAGGCGACTATCATGACTATCGTAACATCATCGTTTACGACGTTTACGAAAAGCGTCGCTGTCAAAATGTTTTCCGTCCCAACTAAAGCGCAAAGCCGGCGTTTCCAAATTCCTCCGGTTTAAAGAGCGTTTTCGAAACGCTTCGTTTTCGTGACGGATTAGTACCGACGGTAGCCCTAACCGGAGAAATAAATCTGCGTTTTCAAATTCCTCCGGCGTTGTGTGAAGAAGGTCTGAGATAGAGCTGGACTTCACTTGTAAGTTTGAGCGTATTTTCATTGATTTCATTTGTCGAGCAATGTGTAAGAACACACGAAAAAATCATCACGATCGTTATTGCGGCTGACTCCTCTTTACCCTTGTTGACCAAAGGTGTGCGAATCGGTCTCAATGTTTGTTACTAGAATACAAATGAAAGGTTTTTATTAAAAATGTATCAAGCCGCAGGCAAAACACGAGAATTGTTGTCAGTGCGGATGATTAAAATTCTCCTGGTGAAATTTGTAGTTATTCCTAAGAACGAACAAGTGGCTTGTAAAGTCGCAGTTTTATCACTGAGTAGGTCACATGACTCAACGTTTGAGCGTATGTGGAACTTAAAAAGGCGGCGTTAAGAACTAGATGGTCTCCCGCCGGAAGGCAACATTAACTCCAGGATTTTGTGCTTAAATTTTCTTTTAGTTTCTATTATTCCGCCGCTCTTTAATTCCTGCCGACAACGATTATTACATAAACTGTCGCTCGCGGACACCATGATGCTTTCGGAGAATACAATAAGTAACGCTAATTTCTTTTTTTTCTACCTAGCGAAATTTTACTTTTTAGTTGTTTTTTTTTTTTTACTCACTATTTTCCATAGATTCATGACAAATTTTATAGTTTTCAGTCGTTAAAAATTCTTCTGCGACACTTTTCTTGACAGATTACTAAGCAGAATGTCTTTGGCAGATCTCTCGCGAGATGAAATCTACAGTCGTAACCTGAACGAACTTTTCTTTTTAGTGGGCCATTTTCAACCCCATCTTTTCTCTGACACAAGTAGTTGCATAATATCAAGTCGATAATACGGCTTTTGTGAAAATGTTTTTAGCAGATCAAAGATAATTCTGAACTCATTTATTTGCAGTCAAGATATTAAATGTTAATTAGCGAATAGCAGTGCGCGTTAAGATGTTATGGCCAACCTTAGCTTTCATTTCACATCCCCTGTTTTCCATAGACACATAAAAATTTCATAGTTTTCAATCGAGGACACGCCTTTTGAGGCAATGTGCTTGGAAGATCAAAAGTACTTATCATTTCATATTTTTGAAATGAGGAGATATAAAACCGACAGTTTATAAAACTTTACTTTCTGACTGTGTTTGGCGGATCAAAGTATTTATTCTCTTATTCATAAAACCGACAGTTATATAAAAACGTACCTTCTGGCTGTGTTCGTGTTGCTTTCAGAGAGAATCGACCCAGTGACTTTTACACAAAGGCTAATGCATGTGAATCTCTGAGAGCTGTATCTGTGCGCTTAAGTAACTAAACAATGATCTTATCTTGATTCCAAAGTACATTTTTCTAGACAGTAATTTTACTAAACGCCTGCTGTTTAAAACACTCATATTATGCCGCTAAAAGAGTCGCCGCCGCCATTTCCAGCAGGTGTCGAATTTGAACGATTAAGTCGAGGTTCCGGCTAGACGTTTTCAATATCTGGAAAAGGATGGATTATCATATCAAAGTCGAGGGAATTCAAGCTCAATTAGAAGTGCTTATTTCGACAGTTTCTCTTTATTCTTGGGCGTTTTGTTGGTAAGGAAAGTTTCCGCGTAGCGAAGTAATTATAAAATTAACACGACTTTTACGCGGGCATGCTTTATATTTGGGTTATTGAACTTGCGGGAATTCACAACAGCAGCCGTGATACGACATCAGTTCATTGTGTTAATCATTCGAATTTTTTTGGAATGTAAGAATATTAACACTGGTTACGTAAGAAAATAGGCTTAGGTTATACCTAAGTATTTTGAAAATGAAAAGTAGAAATGAGAAAAACTATGCAGAACACTAAGTGAGAATTATGTTATCATTTGACAAGCGACAGCTCTGCAGGACGAAAACAAGGCGGTCATCTCAAAACGAAAATGCCGAAACTTTTTGTCTATTTTTTATTATTTCCGAACACTCTAGATTTATTTTTTCGAATTAAGACGGTGTCCTGAGGGGAGGGAAAAAACAAATTAGAAATTTGGTTGTTATAGCTTCTTTGACAGGTAACAACTCACTGCCCTGAAAAGATTCCGAAAGCTTCAGACAACACAGACATCTAAGTCAGTAGTTTATTTTTTTCAAATATATTTACGCGAGAATTGTGCAACTGCAGCGTGGAAACCGAACTTTTAATGCATATGAATCGATGCGGCGTAGAGCTTTTTATTTCTTAATTATTTCTTTCTTTTTATTTCTTAACTGCGGATGTCTCATGAGTTTGTAGGTATCCTTAAATTAAAGGTCATATTATCAAATATTCCTCGAATGTAGTTCACATTACCAAGCCGCTTTTTAAAATACTATTGATTAAAGTTTTCAAACTACTGTATTATTATTATGGAAGGGTTATATGGTATCAGACAACCCTTTCGAGAAACCTTTTTAATATTATTTCTCGCATCTCTTGTTGGCATGGGATACAGTCAAAATCCCGACCAATCTTCTATAACTGGAATTTGATACTGTACGCTTATCAGAGGAGAACTGGTTTGGAAACTAAATTCGAGATTAAAACCTTCAGATTCATTAATAGAGGAAGCAGGACACCTTTATAAGAGTCCAGTTTCTAACGCTTACTAAATAATATTACTAACAAATGCAAACTGTGCGGTTTCACTGTGAAAAAAGTTTCCCGTCCACAGTACGCCGGACAAATTGGAATTGTTTTTGAGGAAAACTCAGTTTTCCATCGAAAGCTCCGTTTTCTAAGTGTTTTCCGTCCATACGAAATCGCAAAGCCGGCGTTTTCAAATTCCTCCGGTTTGAAAAAAGCGTTTTCGAAAAGCTCCGTCACGGTTTTCGTGTCGGATTAGTTTGGACGGAAGGCCTAACCGTAGAAATAAAGCTGCGTTTTCAAATTTCTCATTCGTGGTGTGGACGGGGCCTGAACGTGTACTTACAAAAGATAAAATCAAAGCTTATAGCTCGTGGCCCGTCGAGTACATAATCAACAAGTATAAATTAAACTAAGATCCAGGTGAAAATATCTCTACACAGCTATAGTGCGTGTGAGAGTTTGTCTTCTTAACTAATGATCTAAAGTTAGTTATCTCGCCAATCACAAAGGACTACAGACAATGCAATGAACCAATCAAAACTCGAAGTAATTACATGTAGCTGACGCGAAGCGCGGGAAAACGTGTGTTAGCGAGTTACGATTGGTTCTGGTTTTACTTTCTGATCGCATGAAAAAGTGGCGCGAGAATTTTTAAGCCAATCGTGTAGCGGATGAAAGCGAAACCAATTTCTTCCCGATACTCAGGTGAAAACCGCTCCGGCAATTTTCAAAAAAATGACAACCGACGACCAAGACAAACAAGACAAGCAAGACTTCAAAAAAATGACAACCGACTTCTCACTTAACTGTGGTGCACTGAAGATGATCTTTAATTAAATCTTAACCTTAATTTGAAACCGAGATAAGCTCACCGATAAAATGATTCAAAAAACAACTAATGGGAGTTACACTCCTCCACATTCATATTTGAGCCTTTTGGAGAGAAAACTAAGAAAAAAATACTGATGCCTCTTCCCTCAGATCACAATTAGTTGTTTTTACGAAATATATTTCTTAGAAACTGGGAGATAAAATGGTTTGCTAACAAAATTCGTTGTCGGACTGTTAAAATAATGCCCTGAACAAATGAGTTCTCAACTAATGTTGCCATCGTTAGTAACATTTTCATCTACTACGCTGAGAAATAAGTAATCGAGGCTTCATGCCATCTTGCCAGACCACATGTGAGAATACAAACAAGTTGCCTGCTAAACTGGAAATTGCTACGTGTACAAATTGTTCATTCTTCGCTGACACAAATCCGAAAAGTTGTAAGTAGTATCAAAATGAACGCGTTCATTATAATAACAATGTAAAAACTAAAGGTGTTAAATGTGTAAGAAGTTCGAATAAAAGATCACTTACCAATTTCCAACGAGTTTGGTTGGCTAAGGTTCAGCTGTATCATAAATAAAAAGCCCAAATTGCTTCGCAGTTTTGATTAACACATTCACTGCTTTTTTTATCCCTTGTCATTTGCCTCACACTTTCAGATGAATTGAATGAATCAAGGCTTCGATTGACAAGTTGTCGGCGCGGTATTTGTGTCAACTACTTGACTGTGAGGCAAGTGGTAAAAGTGCCTCTCTCAGAGACGTGTCGTGACAGGAATCCAAAGCTTCAATTATGATTAGAATTAAAGGCAGCATTTCAGCATTTATCCCCTTGTTCGCGATGTTGTTAAGGAAACCTAGATTGCAATGTGATATGGAAGGTTTCGTCGAAAAACTTTTTATCGATTAGTGCGTTTCACTCGCTACGTATCGATTTGTATGCATCAGTATTCATTTGACACCTGCATTGTACTCCAAAGTTTTATTGAAATACATCCATCCTTCATGAATAAGTAAATGAAGTTTCAGTGGCACGAACAGGTTGAAGGAATCATTAACACTCTTCGCAACTTGGTTATGGCGATGGAAATGATAGTGTTTTCTGTCTCGAAATGTAAAGCTACAAATGTTTCTCCTGATGGTGGCAGAAGGCTTGCGGCAATCCCCTTTTCGTTCTTGTGATGCCATGCGAGTTGCACTTGAAGAATAACAAGTCGTTTTGCCACAAGCAGTCCCAAAAACACAACAAAAGCTGGTTGAGAAGTGGCCAATTTGGGCTTCGCTTTGTAGGTACACTTAGAAATAGCATAATCCCTGCTTGTTGCACTTTTTACTTATATAATTTACTTGACTTTGTGATTTGTAATTTCGATCGGGGTGGTACGTAGCTTGCAAATCACCGTGTCGACGCTGTAAAGGATAGAAGTTTAGTTTATGTTTCAGTGTACAAACATGATGATGTTCGGTTCGCTTTAGCAGATGCTGTAATTTTGAACCGAGCCATTCGATTTTCTTACAAACTTTCACTTTAAGATCGGAACGGCTTAGAAGTGAATTGACAGGTTGTTTTGATGTCTGGAACCCGACAAGTTTTAACGAAAAAAATACAAATAATATAAATGGGATGCCGTGGAGGTTATTTGATCATGTTAGGTGTGAAAACTCATTGCTATGACAGAGCTTTTTCGCTGAAGTCAGTCGAAGATTTACACGAGAAGGTGGCGGAAAATGAAAAAAAAAAAAAAAAAAAAAAACTCTAAAAAATTTTGTTGAAAAAAAAAAACAAAATAAATAAAAAAATTCATAAAACATAATGTGTTTTTGG
>Ga0126338_10001659_pt1 | contig 14611 bp, 11 predicted proteins | sample OrbCmetagenome_2_FD_92529 | JGI IMG/M metagenome (GOLD analysis project Ga0126338, IMG submission 92529) | Coral microbial communities from Petempiche,Puerto Morelos, Mexico - Orbicella C C metagenome | ecosystem: Host-associated > Invertebrates > Cnidaria > Coral | place: Petempiche,Puerto...
AAATAATTCCTTCTTATCGACCTTGTTGACTGCACAGAATGTAAATGGATATTGTCCAAACGTTTCTTTTAAGTTATTATTTCTGTTTATTTCATATTTAATTTATTTTCCCTAAGTTTTCACCCTTTACGACCAGTCAGAGTCCCACTCGGAGCCAAAAATAATTCGCAGTGTCGATTTCGCAAGTGGTAATTAGAGGGCAATAGTCAACAAACGCGTCAAACTACTGTGCCCAAACAACAGTTTAAAGCGACACAAACCGAAACAGTGTAGAGCCTCATGCAGGCCGATGCCAAGTTTTGACAGACCAAGAGACCAAGGAAATATCATTTTCAAACTACAATGCCAACATCTAATCCTTTTTCTCAGTGCTCAGTCCACATACAACTCTTTTAGCAAAAGCTGATCAATTTTGAAAGCAACTTGAAAACGTTTTCTCCTTGGATGTGACTTCTATATTCTCCTTGACCGACTGATTGACTTGTAATGATTTTTTGAGGAGAAATAAGATGCTTATCGCAGTTTAGGGCATGCACCTACAGTTAATGGTGTCATTACCTTACAGTCGATTCTAGTGAATCTACTTTTTGTCTAAGAATGTTATTCTCCGAATTACACGCTTCCATCCTAAACGGAAAAAAGAAAAAAAAAATTAGTGTTGCAGTACTGCAAAAAACAGATAATTACAGAGCGTTTTCACAAGTCGTTACACGACGCCATGTTGGTGTTCCCGAACAATGAAATTTCCACTTCTTTGAGTTTGTTTTCTTATGCAAAATTACCTATTGTCAGAGAACACAAATATGGCTTCCGTCCGCCATGAAAACACTCCATGTCTGCAATGGTAAATGCAACATGTTCAATTGGATATCTGCTTTAAAACTAAATTCCATTCGGTCTGGCCATCATAGTGCGAGAAAACTCGCGTAAGGCAAGATAAAATAATTCCGTTTTGATTTTGTCCCTGAATAAGCAACGTAATCATTATAAAGCAAGTTTCCACGTGGCGCACACGTGAGTGAAAATGAAATTTAGTGCCAAGAAAATTACATAACGAGGATAACGTACAGCTAATGAAAGGAGCCCATCCCCCGGAGCGTGAACCAGCTTAAAGTAATGATCACCCTTGAAAAAATAGCTCTTTTACGAATGAACTCTCCAGCTGGTTGTGCATGGTCTGTTGTTCGACATCTCACTATTTAATCACTAAATGAGAACTTAAGTCAGTAGATGTTATTAACATATTAATCTGACAACTCACCTTTTCTCTAAGCCCTCGACATACTCTTTCTTCTTTCGTCGACTTTCTTGTGCGGAGAGCTAGAACATTAAAGAAAAAAAAAAGAGATATTTGGATTGCCAGTAACAATGAGCGTGAGTTTATCAGCCTTAAATTTCGTGTACAGGTGTAAATCTCCAAAAATACGTTTGCGTGCCCGCATAATCACTTACCTTATTCTTTATTTTACGTCGAATTCTTTTAAGAGCTCTTTCCTCTGCCTAACAACAGAAAATACAATTAACATCATCGTTACAGTGAGATTATACGAAGCTCTCTTTTATTTTGAGGTTTTTTTATTGAATTATTTGTTTTATTCTCTTTTGCCGTAATTTTTTTTTAACCGATAAACGATTTTCGCACACGCTGAAAATATGTCTGGGATAGAGTGGGACGGGGTAAAGAGGTACTGCGCCAATACGAAAACACTCTAGAGCATTCTAACCTCGAATGCATGAAATCCTAGAGTATTCAAGGCGCATGCCATACGCGGGTACACCTGAGTATTCAGGATTCAGTTAACAAGCGTGTAAATGCGAAGTATCCGGCCCTATCCCCCACTCGGGGGCACACAACTAAGCAAAAATGCGAAGTATTCAAGTCGAATAAAGTACTCCAGCACAGGAGCAGGCAAAACGTGACGCACACTTGGAGTATCCAACGGTGTTCAATTCAAAGATGTAGATGTGTCTTCGGAAAAACGGCCGGTTTCAGAAAGAATATTCCAGTTTTATTATACGGCAAGGTAGTCTAGATCTTGAGGTAAATCCCGGAGCGTTTCGACTGGTTCTTTCTAGGCCAGGATATTGCTATACGGGCCATTTCCATGGAAACGGTCAAATGCTGTGAGTTTTTTGTTTTCGAGAGCTATACAATAACCAAATCTAGCTTGCTCGAGCCCTTTTGGGGAATATTAGACCTCGGTCGTTTTTGTGTGGACCTCGCTACGCTCGCTCCGTATAGCCACGACCTCGGGCCAACTTTCCTCGGTTATATTTTTTTGATATGATATTTTATATATTTCGGCATACCCAGTGTGAACCGAACCGTATTCGCGTGAATTCGGCCTAAATAGTTGACTTTTTGCACAGCACTCACCTTTGTCAGCGGTATTCTGTTGGGAACAGGAAGTCCTTCAGAGACAAACGTTTCCTTTTCTTCTTCCGTGAGTTTGACTTTCCCATCACTGCCAGTCCTGGTAAACACGGTCTCTTCCGCATTCTAAGCGAGGGACGCAGTTTCGAAATCAATTAATAAATAAAGCAGCGTCAAAAATCAAGTTGACATCATCACCGAGCATGTTCGTTACAGCATATTAGACAAGAAATAGGATCACCAATTAAAGCCAGAAAGAGAACTTCATTTAGAATGACTTAAGACTGTTCACAGCCCTCTATTTTTCTCTTATTTTTATTCGATCGCTGAACGAGCGGATAGAATTGAGCAAGAACTGGACGACAGCGCAAAACGGGAGACTCGATAGGGTGCTCGAACTCGTTTCGCTCGCTTTTTCTTTTGCGTGCGTTGAAAAATAGAGAGACTGCGAACAGTCTAGAATAACTTCAGACCTTGTTGCATTTCTTCTCCTCCAGCAAATAATCTTGATCACCACTGACATCAATATCGCTGGCATCCGAGAGCTCTCGCTCTTCAAAGAGATTTTCCGGGTACGATGTGGTGTCGAGCTCCTTCTGTTGGATAAACAAACAGCTAATTATTGCTAGTGAGAACAAGGAAAGCAATAAGTATCAATAGCGGCCATTAGAGTCTCTCCCTTCTTGAAATAACGGGTAACGGAGGTTTATCTTTTATTATTTCAGTCTCCGTTTAACTCGCCTTTTGCTTCCGCTTTATGTTCAGTCGACCGCTGTGTCTTTACTCGCTATCATGGAGACCCAGTCCCAAGCTAAACTCGCTTGCCAGAGGCAAGCATCACGCCGAAAGCTCATGTAAGAAAATTCTGCTCGCCTTAGTCCTCCGGGAAACTGGCCTTGTAATGCAACAAGACAGCAAAGAGACATGCGCACCTTGTCCAAGAGTGAGGATATCTTGAAGAGAAGTTTCCTGTCCTGGGAACGGTCTTTAGGCGAGCTTCTACCGCTGAATATTTGACATCCGTGGGACAAATTTCCATTCTGTAAGAACGGAGCGTGATAAATATTAACGACACTCACGTCACTGACGAAACGCTGGGAGCTGTTAAGCATTTTAAACAAGTTGTAAGCTGAATATAATTTACTTTAACTCGTGAGGTGCTTCTTAATTTATAGCGTCCATGGAGTTCAACCGACAGTAACTCAGAAATAAAAGCGAAGCAGCTGTAAGCATTACCTAGACGGTTGACGCCGTGCGCCAGCTCGAACTAACTCGTCACGTCTTGTTCCGCGCGCGTTACTTGAAGGCCTTGCGGCAGAAACACATTCAACTAAATTGTTTCCGGATTACATACGCAACATGCATATGCTTCGACGCAGAAGTGTTTTCAGAAATATTTTATAGTTAATACTTTTCCTACAAGCAACTATTTTTTTTTCCGAAGCACGTAAACCGGGGAACCATTCGTTTCCGCATTGACCTATTGTGCCTCAGTAAGAGCTGCAGTCCCCAAGAATCAAAACAGCAGGACTTTAGTTCACACTGTACAAAACCTTACTTAGTGTTATATACTTTTGAAATAATTCCACTTCTAAAAGATGCTCGAGATAAGAACCTATTAAGACTTGTCTAAACTGGGTTGATGAATTAATCAACTATTTTTATCCTTTTTTAATACAAGTCCCTGTATTTGTATATAGCTGCTTGTATAATTAGACGAGCTACTTACCTTAAAGGAATTTTCACCAGTTAACTCATCGTAAGCCTGATTGAACACCTCCATTGCATCCGAATGTCGACAGGCAGAGAAACTACAAAAAATAAATAGATAATTTGGTTTGACGATGCGTTATGAACAGCGGGGGAAAGTGTCATTTATAAAAAAAAAATGATATGTATGACGTAGAAGGACGTTTTTTTCAAAAGTAAACTGTGGGTTTTACTACGATATGGCTGACGTTTGATTATTTCTAATGAAAACAGACTTTATTTAATGACAGCTATACTTAACGGATATTCTGAATAAAGCGTCCAAGCACTGCAAGGTACTCTGAGTTTCGAGTTAGAAATATATTATGTAAATTCAAAAAGCATTATGCCAGATGAATAGGAAGAAATGGCCTTTATAATTCAAAGCAACGTGTCTTGCTTAATTTGAAGCAAATAGAGGGTATTCATGGCAACTGTCACGAATATCGTTAACTCAGCGCTGATGACTGTTCTACTTCATCCGGAATATATCTGAAGGGAGATACGCTCTTATGAAATTTGGCACTTTGTTAATCATGAAAATTAAACGAATTTTCTCGTATACCGCTACATGATAACATTTTGCTTATCTTTTCTTACGACAACTGAACATACGAAAGTAATTTCTCGCGGTTTTGATAATTTTATGACCAAAAATTATCCTCGAAAAGAAACCGGACGAGAGTGTGATCTAGCTACCAACAAGGACAGAGTCACTTATCCCCTTTCACAGCCGAGAGCATAAACCCATTTTCCATTAGCGGAGTAAACTGATCAATGCCGTTGGGAAAGAGATATCTTCACTTGTGCAAAGTCCGACTCGAAAACACCCGACCCGACAAAGTTAAGTTGCTATGTAACCTGCGCTCATTTGGAAGCCTTCCTCAAGGAAATCGATGGATTAAAATACCTTTCTTAAGCACGATCTCAAACTAGGCACATTACCGGTACAGTACAATTGCTAACTGCTATCCTTCCAAATTTTCTCGCCAAAAAAAAGCACATCTTAAAGAGCATTCGTTTCTAAACATGTGGCCGATCGTACCATCCTCATTTTTATGAGCACGGGATATTTGAATGAAAATGGAACAGACACCGCCGTAAGACACTTCGGGGCAATTCATGAAAAACTTCGTTGTTTCCCCGCCAACTGCACAACAAAGAAATGGGTTTATATGACATTACATGTTATCACGTAAATACAATATTATGTATATATTCTTTCTCATAAGTACGTTCCTCGATCGCAATTAAACTCTTATGGCGACCGCCTGCATAGAACATTTAGCAGCTTTTAATAACGAACGGTTGAGCAGAACAGCCTGGTGATATCAAAATACTATGCATGGTTAAGGGGGAAATGGCCACTAAGTGCAAATGGCAAGCAAAATATTATCTATTTGTTGTCTTCCTTATTGTGATTCTATATAGGCAAAAGTTTCTTTTTAGTTTAAAACTAAATAATTTATTACAAGAGGGAAAATAGCAGCGACTTTCCGGCGACAACCTTTCATTTGGTACTTTAGTCTAAACATGAATTAACCGCTGTCATTTTGGGAAGATTAATTCAGATCCACGCAGTTTTATTTGAAGTGCGGTACGACGTGTTGCCACGTAAAACGTGCGTCATTGTCAAAAGTAGCCAAGTTAAATATCTTTGAATTAAATTTGAAGAATGACATCAACTTGTGCTGAAAAATATATGGGGAACTACTAGAAAGCCTGTCACTGTTTAAAGACTCGTTTTAAATTTAAAAAAAATTTTTTTTTTTTTCGCACCGAAAGGCATAACTAACGCAAGCTATGTTCGACATTTGAAAGAGTAACTATTTGCTCAGAGAGAAAAGATGGCCTAAATTTTAAAAATGAGGAAATCCGGACTTTCTTGTTCCGTGTTATTTTTCAATCGCTTGGAAACTGATTATACGGTGAGTCACCCAAACATAATTTAAGAACCTGTTTGTCAATGCAAATGTCCATTTGCTTTTTTTAAATGTCTTCGATCGTTTCATTTAATACTTGCACGCAGTTTCCTAGAACAAAATGCTTAATTACTAAGCTAGTGCACTCAAATACAGAGCCCTTTTTTGACATCGGCTTTTGCACATTTGTCATAAAAGAATTTTCCTTACGCCTTGCTGACGTCATTCAATTACCGTGGCTTGTGTTAAACTTACAAAAGTCACAAAACGACGGGATTCCTGACATGGTGTATTTAAACAGCTGCCCTTAATAAAAGCCTAGATCACAACGCAAGAAACATATTTCGTAAATTTACATTTCTTTCAGGGAAAACGTTCCGACGAGGAACATTTCGTGATAGCTGTGTACACAACAAACAGCGACCACATAACGTTGTTAATTAATGTTCTCGCGAGTTCGTGTTTGAACCCGGATTCTCTCCTCGCGCGCGTTCATCACCGCTCCGAGAGAACATGACTTTTTGAGGCGCGCTGTATTTTAAAATTAGCTCACACCTGATCCTTTCCTATTTAATAGCATCTGCTTTGGAAACAAGTAGTACCCTTGACAAAATGGACCGACATTGTAAGGTCCGGCAAACATTCAAGCGAAATAAATGGTTAAATAAGGCCGGTTGTTTTGGTTTAATCCCTTAGCTTTACACGGAACGTCTGCCCCATCTTGATAATCGACAGAAATGAAAATTAATTTCCAAACCGGACAGAAATTCTAAAAAAAAAATTCAGTAGTTTAACTCCTACGCAAATGATCGTCTAATTTCGGCCACAGTGAATTCTTATTTGAAGAGTGAGGCTTGTAACAACTCGAATGCATAGAAATCGACGTTTATTTTTAAATCTGCCATTAACTGGTCGACTCTCACTCGATTGAAAATAAACTGGCTAGAAAGAGGACGATAACAGAGAACTTCTATTTAACCTAAAAAATGAAACGCCGTAAAATCATGATAACTTGGTAAGGCCAAGTTCACCCTGAAATTGCTACGAGTAATTAATTCAGATTCTCCTGCTATAAAATAAGCGATCACTTTAAAAATATGCCTCGATGGCAAGAAGAAACAGGAAATAAGGACGTCACCCACCCTTTTTGAGGTCCACAATTCGCGTTGAAGTTTTTCCTCCCTCGTGTCTAGTTGGATAAGTTCACCACAAGCCGGTCTTATGTCTTGAACAACCTGAAATCAAAATTTTCAATTTTTCCCTTGTTATGCAAATAGATGTCTATTAGCGATGCAAGCCACCCGCCCTGGACCGGCTGAAAAACAATGAAAGTTCGGGCAATAAGAAGGGGATATGGTTATTTATTCAACGCTGGCTTATTTTTACAGTTTCACGCTACGGTTAACACGTTGTCAGCTCAGTTTACGTTCGGGAAGTGGACACGTGGCACTCGAAGCAGACTCGTTTCAGCGTCATGCTCTTAAACGTGGCGTTTTCAACAAAAAAAGCGAAATCCTCAACAACCAGTGGTAAGGAAAACTGAAGAGATCGCGTGATTAAAAACTGCAATATTCATGAAAATAAAACTATAAACATCGCCTATTATTATAAAGACTATTTTTATGCAAAAGGTTGTTTTCAGTTACGACTTCTTTTAGGACCTTTTCAGGGAATTTTTGTTTACTTTTTTCCCCTCGCTTGGGTGAAAGTCGTCTATAGACGTGGCGTGCTATTCAATTGTGTGCTTTAATTAAGCACAAGATTATGGGCAGCTTTTCGCCATTAATATCTACCTGGCAAATTGTTTGATTGAACTTACACTTTTCGTAAAAATCCCCTTGAAAAAACAAAAAAAACACAAATGTAGCGGTTCTCGCGATTTTGCGATAAACGCAAAGTACTATAACTCCGAGGGTATATTTTTGACCATGCAAAAAGCTCAAGCGCTTGGCGCGAAATTGCTGACATTATAAGAAGTCACCTAGCAATCGACTTTTAGCCCTCATAAATGTCTTTTGCGGCTTAGATATAGGCAGAGTAACATATGAAAACAAAAGCGTTTTGAATGAAAGCAAGAGAACAAATTTGCTCTCGTGACAAAAGCGAGCTGTGTATACCGGCTGTATCTACACAATAGTCCATAGAGGACAAAAGATTAAACTTGGTGAAAGTCGGTTTGAATTTTCGAAATGAATTGAAAGTATACTTTTTAGAGGCAGCTTTTTGGATCACAAACGCAGCCGTGAGAGTCAAGACAACTCTGCATCATTACGGAAATAAAAATCACAATAAGTCAGTTTTATACGTCACAAAAAACGGTCGATATGTTGTACGTGTCCAGAGGAGCTGCCATGACGAAATGTTTTAAATCTGCATCGCGTGTTTATTCGAGCTTTGTTTTCATTATATATTGACCGCATTCTGCCCAGCTCTACGCAGGATACCGCTACAGTGAGTACCCGAGAGTACGGTCATTCTCTCTCAATATCTGGGTGCGTTTATGAAGATACAAGCACTACATGTACTGAAACCCAAGCCAATCATTGCTTTAAAGTTCAAAGCAAGCGCAGTATCTAGGGTCTTACCGATGCATTGCACTGAAGAAAACAAATTAAAGCACTCATTCAATTCGACGACTCGTATGGAAATATCTGTCAAATTAATGGTAAGGCAAAATGCATTTTTATTGATCTATCGTCTATATGCGGGTTGTCAAATGAGAGCCGGATCTTTAATCTATGCTCTTTGCCGGTATGGTTTTAAAGCCGAGTTTGGCGGAGTTCTGATCGATCTTAACATTATGATATGGAGCATTCGACATTATATGTGTTCACTGTGGACGTGAGGGCTTTATAGAAAGAAAACACATGCAAGGATATTGCTTGGGTGGTATAGTTGAAACTTCTGAACGATTCAAATCTTTCTGGAGAGTAGCTTACTCAGTTACCATGCCGTCAAATTTATCATGGGTGGATACCAGGGCACGAATTTCAACTGGCGTCTGAATTAAAGCTTGTTGTCGATATTTATAATCTCTGTTACACGATTTGCAATGGATTTGAATCATGATTGAATAGTTGTTGCGGAGTCAATAAAGTTACTTAACTTAAATTTAAATTTAGTTGTTACTTCTATTCTCAACGGTTACTTCTGAAGAGTGTATGTTGAAACAAACGAAACGTCAAGTAAAAAGATCCAATTTTTGTTTTCCAACCACGCAATTAATTGTCATGTTTATCACCGCAGTTTGCGTGATATTTTCTTGTTAAGTCAATAAATCAGATCTTTTCCGTCTTAGCCTTAATTTAAGCCTCTCACTGCGACATAAGCACAAGCACAAGCATAACAGCGGTGAGGACGAGCACAACACAAGCACAAGCAAAACACAAGTTTTTGTTCTTCTCGCGCTTGTGCTCATGCTTATGCTTATTTCAAGTGAGAACGCACTCCTGTAAGCATAGGAATAAGCGTAAGCGTAAATCCGCCATCTTGTTTTCCTGTATCGAGGAGGCATGGAACCGAAACAGGAGCCATAATCGGGGACGGAGACCGTAATAAGTCTTGGGATCTGCGCGCACCTATGATATGGGACAATTTTGCTATTTTTAGAACAGCTTGCACCACCCTCAGGACATATATCCACGCGCGATCCAAGCACATGTTGTGGGTTCTCACGTGCATGTTGTCATGTTGCATGATCAAATGGTGAGAGTTGCGAGATTCTCTCGCGGATTTTTCACAGCGATGGCAGGGAATAAGGCAGGATAAGAACCAGGGCGCTCATATGTAGTTTTATGCTCTGAGCTAATGGAAAAGGTGAGTTTTTCGGGGTCGAAAACAAGACTTCAATTTCGCGCTGTGAATGAATAAATAAGCTAATCTGCTCGGGCTTGTTGTACGTGTAAGCTTTTGCGTTTGTTCTGTAAAGAAAAGTTACTGTGACTTATGCAGGAAGACAATTTACTCTGGTATCGAGTTAATTTGTGAGTTTCCCAAATCATAACGAGAACCTGTTTTTGATAGTTTCTTATTGTCCCTGCTTGCTTGGAAAGTTTGCAGGAGTTTTTGAAAGGAAAGTTTGGCGCGCACAAGTAGCTCATTTACACAGTGCAGCGCGTGACAAAGATGATCTTGACAAAGATTTCTTTCGTTATCTTTTGTGCTGAGATACTGCAACAATTTTCACCAACTTTAAAAGGCTTCTAACATCATGTGTGTTTCTTCAACAATATGAAATTTTACACTCACAGAGGTCCACTGCAGTACTGTACAATCCAGTTTCCGGGAAAGTACTGAAATAATAGGCTGCAGTCAGTGTTTTCAATTGTCAACAAATCTTGACAAAGATTTCTTTCGTTATCTTTTCTGCTGAGATGCTGCAACAATTTTCACCAACGCTAAAAGGCTTCTAACATCATGTGTGTTTCTTCAACAATATGAAATTTTACACTGCGAAAATAAAATAGACAAGGAGTTTTTATAACTCAACCAACAAATCGAAATCATTATTCGAGTTGATTAAAGAAAGCGTCATCGTAACTTTGCTGATTATTTCTGCTGTATTCACATATTTTCAGCTAAGCTGTTCAAATTTTCGCAAACATTTATCAACCTTAAACATATATAAAAACTAGAGATATTGGGAGTTCGATGGACGTTTTCTCACGAAAGTGCGGAAGTCCAATTGTTACTGACTGTTACTGACTGTTACTGACGGTACAAAACATGCATCTGTGGGCGCTCTTATTTATCGAAAACAGGCAATTTGTTGGATTTTACACAAACAAAATTGAGCACTATGCACAGACGTAAACTTATTGGGCCCGATGAAACATCAAACGTTGCTTACAATTCAGGTAAAACTCAAACTTGCAATTATTTTTTTACTTTTCGGTCGCGATACTGATCGACTCTGGCGATTTCCTCGCAAGCGTGTGCCAAGAGGAGCTAGGGAACTTTGAAGTCCTGAAACTCTGCTATTTCCAAATATATCCAACTGGCTTTTTGCTGTGTTATGGAAAAGCTGTTAATCTTCAAGATATGTGAAATTTAGAGTGGAGTAATGTACAGCTCTTGTAAAAGAAGCAGCGGAACACAACTTGGTCAGTGATATATCATAAAGCGGCACATACCTAAATTCGATACTGTCTTACTTCACTCAAACTGGAGCAGCTCACGACGAAAATACTTAACCAAATTCCAAAATACATAAATGCCTTGAGTTGTGGGCCAAAAGCATAAAAAATTTCGGGAATTTCGGGCGCCATTTCCCCCGCGCGACATCCGCAAAAATCCTCGCAACATGTACGCGCGTGTGCCGCAGGCAATCGCGTAATTTGTTCTAAAAAGCAGAAAAATTGTCCCATATCTAGGGACAGCCCCAATACTAGAAATGGCGTGCGCTTATGGTCTCGGTCCCCGATTATGGCTCCTGACCTTAAATAAGGCAATTATCCTCTGTATGTATGCCTTCGTGCGTATGCTTGTGTTGAACCTTGTCTTGTGGGCGTTCTCACTACCGTTATGTTTACGTACGCTTGCGCTTGAGCTTATGTTGTAAAGAAAACCGGCCTTCAGCAAGCAATTTTATTCGTGAGGGAAATTTCAACGTGTTTCAGTTGTACGCGATGGCCTAGCACGCTCATTTCCTGCCTTCTCTGGCTGGCTCTCCGCAAACCATGACCCAAACCAAGAGATTATATACAGCCATCAGTTTCTTTTTGTAAACCTTTCTTCTACGCCGAGCGTAAAATTGAGTTGCCTGTCTGTTATCTAAAACTCCAGGTCTCATGAAGTTTCGGTATGATGTACTGTTTAGTGTCAGCAGTTGTTATTCAAGCCATACTCACAGAGGTCAACTACAGTACTGTACAATCCAGTTTCAGGAAAAGTACTGAAATAATAGGCTTTAGTACTAAAGTACTATTCTGAACAGTAGCAAACAGCCTCCATTTTTTTTCTTTTATAAAATCTACTAGTTTTCCCAATTACTGCGGCAAAAAAAATTATCTCCACTGACAAACTACTGCGGCAAAAAAAATTATCTCCACTGACAAATATATCCCCGCGTTTCCACAGGCTATGCTCACGACCGCGCAAAGTGGGATCTGGGTCGGGCTTCTAGTGACGTCATCGCAGGAACTGGGCTGAAAACAAGAAAACACTCAAGAGACGTTTGACTGGGCTTCGAGCGCTGTGAAAACATATTTGGGGTATTTAAGCTTCTCATTTTATCAAAAATGGACAAGACTTTTCAATGAAAGGACTATGTCATCAAGCAATATAATCCAGAGTCTAGCTACGATTAAGACGGCGCTAAGATGAATATATTTTTTTCCATTTCGAAGAGCGGGTCGCCAGTCGAGCGCTCTACACTGCAAGTCAGGATCGACAATTTGCCGGCCCATTTGGCCTATAAAGGTTAAAACAATGGCTGAAGAGTTAACTTGCAGCTTTTGTAGAGTTATAAAGATGTCAATTAACACGAAGAGTGGTAATTTGACTTTAAAGACGCGGAACTTGCAGATTTTGGAATGTCCAAACATTTCTAGATTCAAACGTTCTCCGAATTTTTTCCGATATGCAAGTTTAAAATGCGATGGAGTCGAAGTCCAGTCCTTCCTGCTGATCCAGATTAATGGTTGACAATAAAATTTTACTTAAAAGATAAGCAGAGCTAGCCGGCAAACAATAGAGAGCTTAAGCAAATCACGACGACAACGGCAACGAGAACACCACAAAACAACAGGTTTAATGAGCAGTACAATGGCTGTGCACCTGCGTTATAAGTCCTTGTGCATTACGTAACCGTCCTCTGCAAAACAACAAAGTGAAATGACCACGTTCTGGTTATTCTGCAGACCGTGAACGACTAATTTGAACAGCGATAATGCAAATTCAAAGGTAAAATGTGAATCCCTTTTTAACTAGACGTCGTCCCTGGTGTCGCCGTCGTCATTGCTTAAGGTCCCTGATATCCGGAGGTGAGGTAAACTAAAACTTTCGTCTAAATTCCTGAACACCACCAAGCCCGTGCGAAGCAACAACAGAAAACATGTCACATTATTTGCTATCGTGTGCTAAAACTAGAGGCCGCAAAGCAAGAACACCAAGAAGACTACTCTACTGACAACACTTCTTTAAATACACTTACCAAATCCCTTGATAGTTCATAACGACGAGAGCATATTTTGTCTTTTCGGTTCGTTAATTATTGTCGACCGACCGTATGCATGCGTAGTCAATTAGTGAGTACGAACACATAAACATTCCCAGTTACACAAATTTGCATATTTCGTTAACTTATACCGTACTGTAATTGAAAGTCCTTCGACAAGATCTTGACACAAGGTTCAGTCAAATGAATACATTTTTTCTTCACTGTTCTTCTGTTTAAAAAGTCCTTTTTCACGCACTCGAGTAACCTCAGAGTCAAAACTTACTACTCATACCTGATTTAAATTCTTAATTAGGGTCCGTTCCTATGGGGTAATCTGGATCAGGATCAGTGATCCAAGATCACTCGGATCATGGTGTAACAAGGAAACCAATGAATCCGTGACCAGAGTGGATTAATCGGTTCCTTTGAGGCATCAGTGATCTGAGTGATCTTGGATTACCGATCCACATCCAGATCACCCCAAAGGAGCGGACCCCGTCCACAAGTATCCGGATATTTTTGAATCCGCAACTTTTTCTTTCCGGATATGGCTTCCGTCCACACGCATCCGGCGAATTCGGCAGCGAATCCGGATATTTTTGAATCCGCTCTCCAGAGTGGAAAAAAATAAATCCGTAACGAATCCGATGACGTGTGGAAGGCGAATCCGGATATTTTCGAATCCGAGGACGTATTAAAATCGTGTCCAGTCTCTTACCGAACAATAAACCAATATGGCGGCACAACGTGTAAGCCTACGTTTCTCCAGAGTGAATCCGGATACCATCGGATGCGTGTGGACAGGCGAATTTGATTTGAATACGCTACGCGTGGACGGGAAAATTTTTGAATCCGGAAAGAAAAAGTTGCGGATTCAAAAATATCCGGATTCGTGTGGACGGGGCCTTAGTTAGCATTTCGATTGAAAACAAGCGCATTCTTCTTTCAGTGCTACAATCTTCGTCGGTAGAGTCGAATAAATGGTTTGCTTGACTTTCCTTATTCACTTATTAATGCTTCATTAGTTTTAAGTTTGTTATATACATTTCTTTCTTCAAAGATACAGCAAATGTATGAAAATGTCCACCCCAACCTCGCTCTCTCGAACGCACTGAGGTGGAATGCGGGAAAGGTCCATTGTGTATGCGGAAGGGCATTTGAGAAACTCGGCCGTATTATCGACCTCGTGCGTGTAGTTGACTATAAGATCCACAAATACATAGCTAGTTCTGCAGTTCAAAGCCTCACTGATCTTAATCTAATCGTTGTAGGACGTTCGTGTCGTTGACTACTCATTTAGAAAACCCAATTCTTCGAGGACAAAAAAACTTAATGGGTTTAATTTGTCTTATAATTTTCTCACCCAGTTTCCAGTCTGGAACTGTAGGGCTCGAAAAACTGACGTCA
>Ga0126338_10001660_pt1 | contig 14611 bp, 7 predicted proteins | sample OrbCmetagenome_2_FD_92529 | JGI IMG/M metagenome (GOLD analysis project Ga0126338, IMG submission 92529) | Coral microbial communities from Petempiche,Puerto Morelos, Mexico - Orbicella C C metagenome | ecosystem: Host-associated > Invertebrates > Cnidaria > Coral | place: Petempiche,Puerto...
AAAAAAAGCACTTTCCGTTAGGATATGGCAGAAATAAAGTTCACCATTACTTTAAGCACGTTTGAAACTATAGATTGGGATAAAAAAAGAGACTACGAAAATTTCGTTTCAGTGGCACTTTAAAGGTAAACTGGCCAGGTAGTACTTATACATGCACATGACATGTAAAGTACAGATTGAGCTAAATTGAAAAAAAGTTGAAAATGATAAGTCTTTAAACATCAAATGAAATGTTGAAAATCAGAAAGCATCATGACTTCTTTATCTCAAACATTGTTACATGTTGCAAGGTTCACACCGACAGTACAACAGTATAATGGTACAATTAAGTTACATTTTTGTTTTATTGGAACTTTTCATTTTTTAATTTGTATGATGATATTGTAATTTTAAGTAGAAGTAATTTAATTGTAATCACAAACATAGTAAAGTGATACTGAGTTTTGGAAATGAGCGCTACATAAATTCATGTATTGTATTGTGTTGTGTTGTGTTGTGTTGTGTTGTGTTGTGTTGTGTATTGTATTGTATTGTATTGTAAACAAATATTAACTTTATAAATGTACACAAATTTCAGGAATATTTTACTTTCTCTAATTTTGGAGAAATCAGAACAACAAAAAACATCTCTGAAAACATTCAGTTGTGATTGTGTGGCTCACCTTTGGTCCAGGAAGGCCTGGGTAACCTTGAGGCCCTCTTACTCCTGGTGCACCCTGGGAAACATATCAGCATATTAGTGGCCTGTTCCAGGCTCTCAGTAATTGGGGACAAGAGAAAAAAAGGGGCAAGCGAGAGAAGAAACAAGGAAGGACTGAGGCAAGGAACAGCTTAGACTTTTCAATACAACCTAGATTGTGATGTATGCTTGAGATTACAGCATGGTAACTGATATGGTAGCAAATATGAGACAAAAGGAAAATCAAAATCAAACTGTTTTAAAACACTTTAAACCAAGGTCAAAATATTATCAAACAACAACACACACTGCTAGGTAACTCAGCATCTACAACTGAATAGATGGGGAGTAGGGTAGCCAATAAGAGAATGGAAAGTTTGTGATAGAATGCTAGTAGATTGTATACTAAAATAGTTAGACTGAGAAAATTAATAAACATGTGCATTGGTATAGGTAATCATACGGTTTTGAGTTCAATTTGGAATTAATTTGCACGAGTGAGTTTTTCAAAAAGCTGAAATTGCACGAGCCGCTTCAGCAAGTGCAATTTCAGCTTTTTGAAAAACTCACAAGTGCAAATTAACTCCAAATTGAACAAGAAAAACCGTATGATTACGTATTAATAATATAAACATGAAAAAATTTGCCTAGAGGAAGTGCCAGAAGATCTTTCTTGAAGCCATTTTTTCTCATTTGAGAAAACTTTTTTCAAAGTTTCAGCGCAAAATTTTCGTCATCATTTTACGTGATATCATTTTCTTAGAAAATTCCCTGTTGTCTTTCAGTCAATCATAATCCAGAATTTCCATGTGTAATTGCATTGGTGTTACACTTTTTGCACTGATGTTACACTTTTTGCACTGGTGTTACACTTGAACTGCACTCCTCTTAGCCAATCAGAATCAAGTAATTTTTTCATGTGTATTATTATGCCAGTAATAAATCAATGATTAACATTGGTGTATTGTACATGTGTATGGGCTTATGATAGATCTCACATACTCTGTCTCCTTTTGGTCCAGGTGGTCCCTCTATGCCAGGATATCCCTAAACAAAAGAAAAAAGGATCAGAAAAATAACTTATTGTGTAAGAATAACTAATCATTGTGTGAAACTCCTTTTACAGACATCTTGATGGGGATTCAAACCAGATAATTGAACTGTAGTTATTAGTATTAATTAAATGATCAACAGAGACCATCAAAAAAAGTACACTATACGTACATAATATAATTTGTTTTGTCATTTATTTCAACTGATGACACAACAGACATCAATGATTGGCAGATTAGTGAAGTGTTAAATACACTGAACATATTAAATTTATGTCAAGGCTTTTGTCAAATACCTGTGTTTGCCTGTGCAGAAATGAAGTGGCCCTTAAAATTTGACTGATTGTAATCTTTTCAATCCAGCACCCAACATTTAAACTGAGATTAGCCATTAAGAGCTATTTCAACTGTTTCCTCTCTAAAAAGACAGCTACATTTAATATACTGGCACCCAATTAATATCTCCCTGCTCACCGGTACACCATCAGAGCCTGGGAATCCTGGCATGCCAACTTTTCCAGCCTCACCCTGAAACAAGGAATAAACTGACTGTGTTTCTGTTCTATCATAAGATATTAGTAACATTTGTAATAATGAAATAAATATAAATACACTTTACATTAATGCAACTTAATCAAGTTAGAGCAAATAGGTGGACATCCAAAATAAAGATTAAAAGACGTAGCAAATAAAAGACACAAAGTTATATTTCTTTAAAAGAAAATAACTGCAAGAAAACAGTTTTTGTAGTGACAAAACAAACTATGCTATAGTAAGGACAAATCAGTAAAGAGAGGTCAAAGATGTTCATGATATGGTATACCTTGGGTCCAACAGGGCCAGGAGGGCCTGGGATGCCAGGAGGTCCCTGAAAGGAAATACAAAAATATTACACTAAATAGAAAGTTCCTTGATCAATAGATGCTTGAATATGACAGTAATAAAAAAGACAGAAATCTTGTTATTGCTATACTGCGACTCAGTAGCTTAGCCTTTTGCTCCCCATACAATACAAGACTAGATCTGAGGACTTCTGACCGGGTGATAGTGAATCATGGAGTGCTCTTCCCTCTTTCTAGCTTTACCTCACCATGGATACATCAAGATCACTGCTAGCTCTCTACTGGAACAAGAGCAACAAAAAAATAATGAGCTGCTTATTGATCATACCGGTGTTCCTCTCATGCCTTGTACACCTTGTATACCTGGTGCACCCGGAGGACCCTAGAAAAGAAACCAAAAGTGTCACATTATTTTTTACAACACTGTCTTTCCACATTCCTCTCATGCTCATTTTTACCACATTTACCAAATGCAAACTGATGCCCTCCTGGTTCAGTTACTGAGCTAATATACACATCATTTGTAAATTTCACAATTATACTCAGATTCATATTTTCCTGTTCAAAGAGCATTGCAATGTGCATTGCAACGTTCAATGTCATTTCAATTCCAGTGAATCTGAAAGTACAGTCCTTTTCACTTCACCTCTGAATCAGATTCACATAAACTATCATGTTTTCTTAATCTCCCCAAGATGGTCAAAGCTTTAATTTGCAAATTGTACATAGATATGTCCTAGCTAGTATCCTTACAGGTAAATTTGATCTCTAAGAAAAGCTATTTTACAGAGCAATGCACTTGGTTCCCAACCACATGGTTGAACTGAAGTCAATTAAGGTAAAATAGTAAAGGTGCACTATCACACATTCATAACTTTGTATTTAGCTGTTTAACAACTTTAAGTTATCAAAGAATGAACAGAAAAACCAGAATGGTATTTTACATGAAAAAGAAACATGGTAGCTTCAAATGTGTACATAACACAACTAAATAGCAAATTTCCAGTCTACCAGAGTCTTCTCTCCAACCTTTTGATAGGCTGCCCATAAAATTTACTCATACCATTCATTAATTCACAACTCGTGGGTGTTCAGGAGAAATTGCCTTCTTGAATAATACAGGTGCAGATCCATACTGCTTTCCCCGATTTTATGGAAATCAGTCAGATTTATCAGAACTTCACAGAAACCCAGGAAAGGGTCCTTTAGAAAGTTCAAATCCAAAACGTTTCCAGGGGGAGCATGGCCCCAGACCCCTCTAGAAGCTTGGGCCTTTGGTGCTCAGTTCAGATATTGGTCACCATTTATCCTAGATCCACACCTGTAACGTGCTGTGCAAACCAATAATAACACAAAGACCCTGGCCAAGGATCAACTCAGACATCTCAATCTAGAGTATAATGCAATGTTCTAACCACAATATCTCCCACCTCAGTACGGTATGTAATTATATGGTCACATTTTCCCTTGAAAACAAAAATGGAACCTCACCGGGGAGCCTGTTGGTCCCGGTGGTCCTCTTTCACCAGTATTTCCCTGTTGATAAAACAAGACACGTGGCAATGAGTGAAATGTTCACACCAAGTGCACGTTTATTGTGCACCAGAATCACCACAGAGGTAAAGTTAAGTCTATGTTCGATCCCAGAGGTCAATCAGGCCAGCTGTACTTATCTTAGGTTTCTGTAGCATGAAGTGACTACTAGGAGTATTTCCACTTTCCCCTGGATGAGCTGCTAGTCCATCACAGGGTTACCCCCAGCATCAAATTCACCGCTTAAACCATTTACACCTTGGATGGAGAGAGGCAATGCTAGAATTAAATGTATCACCCGAGAACATAACGTAATGACTCCACCTGAGGCTCAAACCCAGACTACTTAATCTGGAGTACAGCACACTAACCATTAAGGCTATTGCACCTCAGACACATCATTACTGAAGTTAGTAAGATAAGAATAACTTGCCTGCAATCCCCTTGGGCCAGGAGGACCTCTTGCTCCAGGTTCACCTTGGGGACCCTGTGATCAAAGAACAGCCAGTCTTGTAAAAATACAAAATTTTTTAAATTGTTTAACAAATATCTAAAACATGTTTTGGTTTTCTATCGAGTTGGAAGTTTGGGAGAACGAGAACTGCTGTGGGTCCACATCTTTTTTGAGTTCTCCCAAACTTTCATGAGTGTTTCTATTTAACAATTAGATAATTTGCGCTCAATTTCTATGTGTGATAGCTGATTCGGGCTGTGCCCTCGTCAACTGTCATGCATAGAAATCGAGAGCGAATAATCTAATTGTTTAGCACAAGTCGTTCAAAACTTTATCTAAATCCTCTTCACAGACACTTTGAAAACACAAAGAAGCGGCTGCCAATTGTTAACATTCACAATCGCTCAATGCTACACTACTGACTATCTACAACAGAATAGAGAGAGTGAGTAGCGTAGCCAATCAGAGAGCAGCATTCGTGATTGAATGCTAGTAGATTTATACTAAAATTCAAAAGAAACACAGTAAACATGTTTATTTGAAATTCGTTAATTCTGGTTGATTTTAGTTATAGCAAAAGCCATGTCACCTGAGAAGCACATTCAAAGGCAATTTTGAGACTATATTTCTTTTAAGGAAATTCAGAGACATGCTTTTAAGGCCGTCGTATAAAAGTACATGGAAACTTCGAAAAACGTTGCAATAAAAAGACTAGAAATTTCACTTGACAAAAACTAAGCAATATCCAAAATTAAGTGTTCATGTTGTCAACAACTGATTTTTAATAAGGCACACAATTATGAATTTATGTTGAATTTTAACGTACCCTAGTAGTAAACATTCAGTTTTCCAGTTGTTCTTCAAGTAGCAAGATGGGGTTTACATTCAATTCACCTCCCAAAACAGTTAAAAGCATGGTTCTCTTATTTGCAAATATAGCCAAGTACCTGAAGATCTGAATCAAATCCTGGTGATTGACTTGTAAGCTTCTCGTCGTTTCACCTTTCTCTTTATTTTTTAATACCATTTCGCCAGATTGAATCGCCATTTTGTTTTTGAAAGACAGGGAGACTGGGAACCAACTGTTGCAGACTGGAACGAGTGACCGAATTCTTAATTTGACCAATCAAAGGGAACAATCTAATCTGAAACTTCGAATGTATATAGGGTCGATATAACGAGTCTTCGCGCATTTATTTAGTTAGGGGCGTTGTTCCTTGAATGTTCTTTGTTTTTACTTGAGCTTCCGTAAGAAAGCCAGAATCTAAAAATGCATGCCGTTCTTTTAGGGCCATAGTTCCATGCGTTCCTAGCAGAGGGCGTGGAAACTGGTGATGAGATTGCGACAGCTTGGTAATCGTGTGCTCTCTCTTCGTGAACAACATAATTTACAGAATGTTGAGTTTTGTGAAGAACGCCTTGGAAAGAATCAGGCTTATACGCTCATCTCGCCGTTTTTCATATCTACCGTTTTCGGAACGGGTCAGTCCACGAATTCTGCAGCCTAATTAGCAAAGTTTATGCTAGTTCTCACGAGATTACCAAATGAGCCAAAAATGGCTCAAACTACGAAAACGCTATAAACAAAACTATGACTACAAACAATGGTACTGAGACAAAAACCCCAGAGGTTGAAAAAATCAAGAATCTTCTTGACCAGAACTTCGAAGATGAGGCAAAGAACATGCAATCGGAAGAAGAGGATACTCAACGAAGCAATTTGAATAGTAAATATCTATACGTCACTTTTGTGTTAAATATCCTGATTCTTTTACTTATTTTTATTGTGTTCGATTCTTGCAAAGTACGATTTGATATTGCGACTCGAAGCCTGAATAAACGTTCTTGGAGCGTCTAGTTTTTTTAGCAAAAACAAACAAGATCAAACAATGTGAAACACTCAAGAATTGATGAGAAGAGAGATAACTCACCCGTTCACCAGGAACTCCACTCTGTCCAGGTATACCTTGCTCTCCCTTTTAAAATATAAACACAAAGATCAAACTCTTTCACCAGCAAAGTTAACAAAGAAAACGTGACAAAGGTGTGAAATAACACATGATTACTCTTCCACCAGCAAACTTAAGAAAGATAGCGTGACAAACACGAAACGAGGATTACTCTTCCACCGCAAAAGATAGCGTGACAAATGAAAAGGGTGATATGAGACCTACACTTCCGCCAGTAAAATTGAAAAAGATAGCGTGATCAATGCGCCAAATAAGAGTTACTTTTTTGCCGTCAAAGACAAGGTAAGATAGCCGCGTAAAGACCATTGGGTGAAACAACACTAACCATTCACTAAGGGCCCATTTACATAGAAAGAGGATGATCCTAGTGCTAGGATCATCCTAGAAGGTTCATTTGGTTTACATGCAAAAACGCGGCTCCTGAGACCAACTTTTCATTTGGTTTACATGCAGGATCGCCCTAGCACTTTTGTGTTCGGCGCGGTTGCAAAGCAAGGTGGCGGGCGACAATGACAAAAGCGTAGTTTTGGGAGTTCTTCTCTCTTTACTGGAGTTGATAACTGCCTTTCAGCATCAATTTGCCATTATATACAACTTGATATTTCTAACACAGCAACAGCGAGCGATGATTCCCCAACTAAATCACACTGCTGCCATTTCCAGGTTTTTTTGAGCTTTTTGTCGATAAGTGCAAAGATCCCGCCATGTTGTTTCTCCCAACTCGTCCCTAGGGCCATCTCCGGTTTCAAGATGGTGGGTGGGCAAACTGGGCCTCCTGAGGCCGTTTACATGGAGGTAGGATCATCCTAGCGCCAGGATCATCCTTCCTCTCGGGCCCTAACAGAGAAAGTAGAGATTGCCTGACCAGTGCGTGAGCGAAAACGTTACTCCTTTACCAGCGAGAAATAGATTACAAGGCCGATGCGAAAAATAAAACTTACTCTTTCCCCAGCTTCGCCTTTGTCTCCTTTCTCGCCGCGAGCACCTGGCAAACCCTTAAAGAAAACGACAGAAAATAAACAGTTTATTGTGGATCAAATATATATTGTCAAGTGGACAAGTGGCGAGCTGTAAGACTCCACTCATTTGTTTTGACCAGCTTTTAACACGTATTGTTAGGCCCAGGTCAAACGTCAAACCTCGTATGAGACGGACATAATTGCAATTTGAGTAGATCCAAACGGGTAAAAGCTCGACCGTCGGGTCAGATGTCAAAATTGATTCGAATTTAGATCGACCAACACGTTCTATTCGTTTGCTCCAGTCGGACGAACTCAGTTGTGTCAAACGTCGAACTTATCATGAACTTAATTCGCTCAGTTTAGTTCGTCTTATGTGAAGTTCGACGTTTGACCTGGACCTTATATTTTACGACTGGATTTACTTTACCCGTGGTCCTTTGTGGCCCATCATTCCAGCCATGCCGTCAAGCCCTCTGTCTCCCTAACAATAAAAATATGAACACAAGCGGTTAACATTTCCTACAATCTCTCAATTTGTTAGCCTGTTTGTTGTTGTTGCTATTGTTATTGTAGTTGAGTGAGCTCTTCAATAAATTTTCAAGTTTGCACATAAGGTTAGTACCTGAGACCCACAGAATGCCATCGTTTTATAACTCTGATATCTGTGTTAATCACGATGATGTCGCTGTTGTTCTTATCACATTGCAGTGCAAATTGTGTTTCACTATGAAAAGGTGTTTACGTTTAGCCTTACTCTATATTTACTTACTTCAAACATTACTTCTTCTAAACGATTTAATTGTTAATGTACACAACCGACAAATGCAAACATGTCTTTCGCAACCAACCAAAACTTGTCTACCGCGCAGGCTCGCACAGATTACACACTTTGGATTCGTGTTCTGATTGGCTCACTGGTTTTACTTTCGTTTGATTTGATTGGAGAAAGGTGATAGCTTCTCTTTTGGCTTTACGAATATCAGCAGTCTGCCCTGTCAAGTGAAGTAAAACCGATCAGAATTTAGGGAGCTAACTTTGATGAAGCTCACAAAACACGATCGCGTCCACTTACTTGCATGTAATTGACTTAGCTTTAACTACTTGTTTACGTCTTACAAACCGCCTTAACATGCTCACCGTTCCATAGCATACTTTTTTCACGGATGGCATTGGTTCTTATATTGCTGTTGGTAGCTTGGATGAACAAGTTCTTTCGTACAATGAGATACCTACCTTTTCTCCCATGGGTCCGGGTGTACCTCGTGGGCCGTCCGGTCCAGGGGGACCCTAGAAAGAACAAAATGGTTTTAATAAGTTGAAATGGTGAGGAAAATAAATATTGCAAGAAATAGCACTAGAGACCCTTTGACTGTCACTGTCATATCAGAGAAGCGTTGCTATGCAAATTGCAAATGAACTTCGTTCTAACACAAAAGAGATCAAGTGTGAGTTAAGGTGAGGTGAGGTCAGGTGAAGTAAAGTGAGGTTAAGAGACGTGAGGTCAGGTGAAGTGAGATGAGTAAGGTAAGGGTTGCCACACCCCTCCGTAGATGGATGCTAGTCCATCGCAGGTTATCACCAAGATTGTCTCCACTCTTAAAAACAATTCGTAACAAATAGCATATAAGATAAAACTGAACGAGTTCAAATGCGAGGATTTACAGATTTATTAAGGTGGCTCCCTACAGTTTTACGATTGCACGCGCGCATAGGACGAAAGTCCAAGTAATCTGCGCGCGCTCAAAGGAAAACGTCAGTGTTTTTCGATTTTTATGACGTCACATGAGCACAAAAAGCAAAACTGACAGTGAATTTTCTCGTGTTTCCTTCGGTGAATTTTTTTTAAATTTGGCTCAGATGTAACTACATACAATTCCTATAAAATAACCTATTTTTGTTTAAATCTGTCAGAGCTAACCTAATATATTTAGAATAATGACAACTTACAGAACATTGGAAATACCGTCTGAACAACGTTGACTTTTTACCAATTCAAAATGTCAGGCAATTTCATTTCCATGACGTGGCAAACTATGAAAATATTTCGTCGAAGGAAAGTATAAATATTAAGGAGTTTCGGCCAAAATAAGGAATATATCAGCCTGTCATTAGATGAGATGTTGCCATGGTAACGGCCTTAATCCAAAAATTGACAACCAAAAACTAAGCCTTATTTTACCAGTACCCATACTGGTAAATCTCTACAGGGAAAACTTTTAAGAGAAATTAACTAAGTTTCCTTTTCTAACTCACGCTCTATAGGGAGGGTGTTCGTAAATACTCTAGGGAGCCACCTTAAGGATAACCGCCCTATTTGAAATTTAATACAGTCGAACCTCCAGTTGCGACCACCTCTCGTAAGCGACCACCTCTCCTCAGCGACCAGTTTACCAAAATACCAAAAGTTTCCAAGTCAAATCACTATATTTGAAACCTCTTGTAAGCGATCACCTCTCGCAAGCGATCGCGACCACTTTTAGAGCAAACTGTTCGAAATTTTCCTTTGTTTTTAACCTCCCGTAAGCAACCATTTTACACATTATACAGCGGAAATTGGATAATAAGGTGTTGTCTAGCACAAGAAACGGAAATTTGTCAATGGGAAGAATCGAATTTTTCTCTCGAAATTGACTTTTACATCAATAAAACATTACATCGGCATTGGCGCATTGGCGCATTGAATAAGACTTGGCAGTTACCATATTCTAATGCAAAAAAAATATTGACCCATTATGGTCTAAGCTCTCGTTAGCGACCACCTCCCGTAAGCGCTTACGGGAGGTTCGACTGTATATAAAACAAAGCTTACAAAGTGGTAAGGTACATCAATCATATCAGCCTGGTGCTAAACGACTTCGCAACCAATCAGTGCACGCGTACATGACTATATTTTATATTGAGCTATTAAGCCATTAGGTACAGGCGATAGTTTGCAATGTTCACACTTTTATTGAAAAATTGCTATTGTTACTGATACTTCTTCGAAATATCCCAGTCCATATTTAACGCTAATTAGCACCTCTAACTCTCAAATGAGTTCAATAGAAGGTGGATTTACTCTCTAACCAGTCACATATAACAGAAAATGGTTAAGCTGATTCTTACCTCGTTAAATCTACATTTTAGCGCGTTTATATTTAAAAGAGATATACTCCCTGTCCACATGTTGTCGCTCATTAAGATAGCGCTATGGATTTATCATCATCCAGGTATAAAAAAAATCATCCAGGAATCCATGTTAAAACCTCATCATATGTTATTAACATTAAAGCTCGCACAATTTTTCCTTTTTTATTTTATTTTCTCTCATACTGGAAACGTATCCTTCAAGAAACTGTTCACTCATTAGATATGCACTGATATACCTCCGTACCTTCCTTTGTCTAAGATGATAGTTCACACCTAGGTCATTTGCAAAACAGAAGGTGTAAATTATTCCCCAGCAGCTGCTGAATTGTTCGATAAATGAGTTTGGTTTTCATTCGTAACAACTAGTAATCTGTTAACTACTACTAAACATATCGTAATTACTAGACATGATGGAAGAAAATTAACATCAAAGAAAGACGGCCAAACCTTCAGCTGTGAGTACTTGAATCATGATTATTTACCCTTCATTGAGTTAAACAAAGTGATCAGCATCAATATGAACTCTAGCAAGACAGATCTATTTGCGAACGCTTCAAGTCAGGTGCCTTCCGAGTTTTTTTGCCCAATTGAACCTGTATTTGTTTGGGTTTTAAGCGAGACGGCCACATTCAAGATAGCTGCTGCAACCACAGTAACTGTTTGTCCCGTGGCTCTTCTCCTAAACATGTTAGTAATACTAGCGGTAAAACTGAAGAAACAGTTGAAACAACACGACTCGAACACTCTGTTAGCAAGCTTGGCTGTAGCCGATGTTCTAATGAGCTCTATCTCCATGCCGCTAACTATCACTTTAGATGTGCTAAATCTTCTCAAGCGGTTTTTGAGCCCGAACGTTTTTTGCAGAATAGCTCTGGCAAATGAAATGGTGTTACATATTGTTGGTTCTTCATCTGTGTATCATCTAGCTTTAATTGCTTGGGAGAGGTACGTGGCGATAACAAAGTGGACTCAGTACAGAGTCATTATCACCAGAGGTCGTGTTAAGAAGTATGCAAGAATTGCATGGCTGTTAGCTGTGTTGATATCAACTCAGCCGAGCATAATGAAAGTCTTTGGTGTGCAGTATAAATATCTTAGAGTAGTCAATATGGTCGGCATCCTTCCGTGTTCTGCGTGCATAATACAAATCGGATCTTTCTACATAATGGTTTATCTCGCTGTCAGAAAACGGGACACTTCTTCAATCAGCAGAGTTCATTCTCTGGTTAAAGCCAGGCTCGCCACGGAAGTCGCGAAAATGACTGGCATACTGACAGCCGTCGTGTTAACTTCGTTCGCTCCATCGTTAGTCGTGGTGATCTTCGGAGGATCTTATCCCGCACTTCGTAGAAGTTCGTATTTCCGTTGGTCCATGATGCTGGCTCAACTCAACTCTCTCTTTAACCCGCTTCTTTATTGCTACAAGGATCGCCGATATAGGAACGCAGTGCTAGAGATGTTAAAGCTGAGAAGACCTGCAGCCGGCGTACAGAGAAGGGGAAGGCGGATTGCTTCGGTCCTGTTCTCGGGATCACCAAACTGCGGCTCGATATCACACCTTTCAAACACTGATGACCACCAAAAGACTCAGGTGAAGCGGGAAAGATGTCCAACAGGTCCATCATGTGAAACAAACAGAGTGGTCTGTGTGGAGATACAACATCAACCGAAGACCATCACAACAAAACCCGAAATTCAAGACAACAGTGGTGTAGGAACAAGACGAAGTCAAAGTCAGCTCGGAGACGCCAGCGATTAGCCTCATGCTTCAAGATTCCAGGATTTACTACAGCCCCAAGCCTCAAACCTTCAAACAACAGGTTCTCGGCACCATTACCGTGACAAGGCAAGATCTAAGTCCTTGGATGAACATGAGTTGTTTGACTGAAATGATCGGTAGCAGGAACAAATGTCAGTAGGAAGCGATACGAAGACCGTTAACAGCGCCATAAACGTAAACGTATAAGAAAATTCCAGATCGTGAACTAAACGGCCTTGCATTAAAGTTGTAAGGAGAATTAATTGCCGAAAGCGAGTGGCGTTTGATGCGTGAATACATCATGATGTATGCTTAACAATGTTACGCGCAGCTCCCGAGAAGACATGTGACACTTTTTTGAACAAGTTCGTTGTTTGGTTCCCATCGGATAAAATCACGTTCTTTATCGAGTTTAGCAGAGGGTTTTCCCTCTTTGGTAGATACTTTAAACACGTTAATAAAGTTCATTCATTCATTTAACATCTATATATTTGACTACACATAGGGGAAACCCAAGTACAAGCAGAAATGTCGACAATTCATTATCGTGCTTCACTTTGCATATAAAACCATCGTTTTCGTGAGGAGCACGGCTAAGAACGAGAGAAATGCAACGAAAGAATACTTGCTCAAAGGGTAAAGAGAGATTTTCGGGCTTATTAACTAGAACATGCAGCATCATGAACCCGTTTGCCTGTGAGTTTGTCGGGGATATCACTAACCCGCGGATCTTAAGGCTAGTTTTCACTAGGGACAGACAAAACACATTGCAGCATGGATGTGTTTCATGGAACACATGATGTTTGTGTAAAGCGTTCGTCATAAAAACCTTTATAACATGAATACAAAGGCAATGCTATTACACTCGGTATATGCAAGCGTGCATCATTGGATAGGGCGTGAGAAAAGTAAATTTCACTTGGCCACCTCGCTTGGCAATGTTATAAAACGACTGATTCATGCTTTTAGACAAGTATTATCGAGTTATCATCCACTTAGAAAGTTTGGAGAGCACTCAAGAAGCTGAAATTTCTCTCGGCTGCGCCTCGAGAAACTCTTACGTTTTTCTCGAGCTCTCCAACCTTCCACGTATTTCATAAGTCGATCACTCGACGATGCGCGCTAGAGCATGAATCGATTGTCAAAGCCTGGTCACTTACCGGTTTTCCAGGTCTTCCCGGCGGGCCTCGGTTACCTTGGTTACCGGGTGGACCCTGCCAAACAAAATTACAGGGAGTCCAACAGAGTTACCTCATCAAATCAAACACTGTGAATAAATTGAAACTATAAAGAAATTCTCGTTTTTCTAAAGAGCCTTGAACGCAACTGTTTTTTGAGTTTGTATTCCATGACGTCAAACAACAGGCGAAAAACACCTACGTTGTCCCAGTTTTGTCAACTGGTCCTCGAATTGGAAGCAGGGGGAATAATTTGCTTTTGCTTTTTTATGTTTAAAATTAAACACCTTTCGCCAATCTGTTTCATTGTGCCCGGTTACTCTACGTTAAACCGAACGACATAATCGTGTGAAACATCAGAAGCATGTTCCCAACTCTAGACGTGGTTTTTCAATGGTCACCGAATTTGCCGACGTTTTTACAATTTTTGCGACGCACACAGAAATTACTCGAAAAGTGTGCCCGCTAAACTAGTTGTCAGCTTCTAATAATTACTTTAGGATTAATTCCCCTTAGTACGTCATGTCCGAAAAAACTGACAAATATCATGCACTTAAAATCAGCGAAATGCCTGCACAAACAGCAAAATGAGACTTGTCGTTTCTATTTTATGCCATGTAAATGTAGTCGATTCCTCCAGTAAAGTTATATCAGCGACATTGCTCCACCTTAATTACATTCGAAACGACTCAGTAAAATGGGACGCACAAATTATAATTAATTATGCTAATATTTACCGGAGATCCAGGGTCCCCTTGGGATCCTTTTTCACCAGAACCTCCCGGCAAACCCTGCAGGCAGATAATACAACACCATGTTATGTGCAGCAATTCATCTTCAGAACATCACAAGAGTTTTGGGAAGGTTAGCAGTTTTGTTCTTTCCCTCCCCAGCCTATCCAGTGTTGAACTTCTAGCTAAAACCCTATTTTAAGCAAGGTTCCAACATTGATTGGGGGGGGGGGGGGGGGGGGACCAGGGGGAGCAGCCGGGGGGGGCCCCAAAAACAGCACTATATGTGTCCTCTCAAACCCCACACCCCCCGCACTGGCGA
>Ga0126338_10001661_pt1 | contig 14604 bp, 10 predicted proteins | sample OrbCmetagenome_2_FD_92529 | JGI IMG/M metagenome (GOLD analysis project Ga0126338, IMG submission 92529) | Coral microbial communities from Petempiche,Puerto Morelos, Mexico - Orbicella C C metagenome | ecosystem: Host-associated > Invertebrates > Cnidaria > Coral | place: Petempiche,Puerto...
ACTGACTGACTGACTGACTGACTGACTGACTGACTGACTGACTGACTGACTGACTGACTGACTGACTGACTGATTGACGTACATTGACATTGTAAGGTCAGAGGTGTTTCAAGATGAGGATCAAAGGATTTAAAATGAATCTCTGCTAAGACTTCATTGACGTTTTATATCTAGAATGAAGAACTCAGGACTTCCTCTGAAGGAGTCAGAGATAGAAGCTTCTATTTGTGCAGTGTCGAATTAGCTGGTTGCTTGATATTGTTTAAGATTAATGTTCCTTAGTAATCAACTATTTCCTATGTTTTTGGCAATGTAGTTGCCGGTTATGGTAACCATCCACCCCCTGTGAATCCCACTCATGGAGGACCAGCACCATATCATGGCTTTCCTCCTGGCCCTCAACACCAGGCAGCACCTCCAAGTAGCCCACGCCCATCTGGACCTCGTCCAGAAGTTCTTGTACAGGCCCCACCTGCTGCTCCTCTTCAGGTATGTGTCCACAGGTAGCAGCTTGATCAGCTACCAGCCCCAAGCATACACTTCACTACTTTGAGTCTCTCTTTTAAGCTAATGACCACGAGGTAATACAAAATATGAGACCTCCTATCTTCTTTCCTTAGCCTCCTTCAGTAGGAAATGAATATCGACCTGAAGTTCCAAGCTCATCACCGAGGTATGTACATTATTGTGTTTGGTATTTGTATTGCTTTTAACTGGAATCGTGCGCTAAAAACCGAACTTCTATTTAACAATAAGATTATAAGCTTGAGATTTCTAAATCTTCCTGGAAACTTTGGAGAACGAGAAAACGGTGACATTAAGTGGACGACATCCCGCCTTTGCACAGAAAGGGCTGACAGTGGATGATCAGAGCTTGACCTATCAGATTACAGCATTTTTATTAGTTTACTTGTAGAATTCTACTGAAACTCAAAAGCAGCAGAACTAGCACGAGCTGTTCACATAACGATGGTGCGAGTTTTAAAAAAACGAGATTTAAATTGATGATAAAAATAAACAAGTGATTTCTGTCTTGCTATAGCATTGTTTTCTAATAGAAACAATGAATTTCTTGGCCTCTGTTTGGTTATAGAAAAACTTGGGAAAGTTTAGTAGAACTGGAACAAGTAGACTACGAGTAGTCCCTTTTCGCTTAGTCCGTCGAGCGAGACTGTAAATAAACCGCGAGGAAAACATGGCGGCGTGCATTTTTCTCGTGGTTTTCTCTCGCGTCACGCAAGACGGACTAAGCGAACGAGGGACCACTCTTAGTCCAGGAAAAAGCTGCGGAAACATTTAATTTCTCCCTCTCAAAAACTTCCACTGGCTTTTCTATAGCGCGATAGAGAGTGATAGAAAGCAAAGCAATTGCCGTAACAAACGAACACGCAATACAGGTAGCCGACTTAAAGCGCGTGAAAACGTCTGCGAGCGCGAGCGAGTCACGTTTGGGTTTGGTTTTACCTCTGGCTGGATGATGAAAAGGCGGCGCGAGATTTTTAACTAATCGTGTGGCGTAGTGCAAGCTAATTACTTTTTGACACCCAAGTGAAAACCGTTTTCTCTGTGACTAATCTATCACAGATTATATCCATTTTTTTCCCTACCAGTTCATGCTTGTAACTCGTTTCAATTTTTTAAACTCTTTTTATATAACTATTTCAACTACTAGACGTTAGTTTTTTTTTTTTTAACTCTATTTTTATAACTATTTTATACTATTAGACGTTTTATATTTTTAGAAATTGTATTTAGCAGCGCCCCTCTGGATACCAGCCACTGTGCTGAATGGGCCACCCTGCATAAATAAAGTTTTACCTACCTACCTACCTGCTTTATTGCAGTTACCAAGGGCAGTCGAAGGGAGAACCAGCGCATGCTCAGGAGCCGCCTAAAAGAAAGTTTAAAGAAAAGGTACCATCATTGACAAGTGTCATGAGTTGATGAGCACAGTCTTTGTATTATCTGCTTCTTAAATGTAGCGTGGCGATTGTGTGTGACCCAGTTTCATGGCCTACCTGGTGCAGCACATACCCGGCTATACAATATAGCTTACTTCATAGAAAGAGCAGGCCATGGAGTTTTAGTCATGAGTCGTAAACTCAAAAGCGAACACTTCTATCTCTTTTAACTCCCATAGCTCAGTGGGCAGAGCATTGGACCCTGCGTCCAAAGGTGATGGATTCAATCCCTACTGGGGGTATGAAAAACTCTGTCCAAGTACATGTGTATAGTACAATTTTAGGTTATTATTTATTTCTCGTGCTCATTTGTAACCAAGGAATGCCTTCATTCAGACTGAATGTAGCTCAGTTGTAAAGCCTTTAGTCCCTTAGAACATAGCTTCAACGGATATGTGCATGTGTTTTTCCGATGAGGTGGTAGGAGGAGGGGGGTCCTTTTATAGCGATATTCTCAAACCCCACCCTCAGAATGTCTGAACAGGTACCGCCCGATAAATTTCTGTGAACCTTGTTAAGATATAAATTTCTTAACCACTATTTGCTTTTTGTTCAGGTGTTAACAACTTGTTTTCTTTTTTTCTTCTTTCCCTATAAATTGTTAATATTTGTTCAAACACAACTTTAGATTCCATTTAAAGCTCCTTTCGCACAGCCGGATCGTTTAACACCAAGAGGCTCAGGACATCAGGTGCTCTGGGCTTGCTCTGTTATTTTAGAATTTCTCGCTCTACCGGGCATATTGAATAAATCTTTGTACAACGTACACTTGTCTGTGGATCGCTTAGCATATAAAAAAGCGCTTCATCACTTGCGATAGAGTATTGTTTTAGGAGCAGGCTGGGGTTTGGTTCGGTGAAGAGTGATGCACACTCTGGCTCGCGAGGTTGTTTTGGAAAACTTGACACAAAATTTAAAGAAAACGACAAAACTTTTAAGTTTTAAAGAGATGTTTCGACGGAGCCTTCTGTCATCTTCAGTCTATTGATGTACAAAATGCCTTGAAGTAACCTTTGATCGCCTAGCATTTCATCTGGGGAGTGAAGGGGACTAGCAATACTCCTAGGTACTCGATGTACAGAAACATGGTTGTAGTGTTACATTCCAAGGCCAGTTGGCTCGTGGATTTCCCTTTTCACCCTAAGTTTTTGCGACCAAAACGAGTATTGCTTTGTTACTGATGTCCGCTTTGTTGCCTCTTAGCAGCCCGACATCAAGACTGATCTTTGCTAACATATCTGTTCTTTCTTTCCTTTGCCTGCTGATTGATGACTTTCTTCTAGGACTCCTCCATCTTAAATCTAGGTGAAGCTGAAGCAGCCGAGGGCCAGAAACAGCCGTCACCGTTGATGCCGCCTCCTCCAGCCCTTCCGGTCGTGAAAACTAAGCCCAAAGTTCGCGAGTTCGTAGCCCCGCTGCCTCCTAAAAGTGCCTTGCCTGCTGCAGAGGCCTCCTCCCGGAACAGACTAGCAACAGGTAAGGTTCCATATTTTGCTGTCGCCAGCAGTGTAGGTCAACATGTTTTCAGTTCTTGTGTTTCATGTAAGCTACATTTGTCAATGTGGGTTTTTCTCGCTCATTCAGAACTGTTGAAAAGTTGTAACTGATGTTGAGGTGTCTTGAGATCAGTGTTTTGATGTGTTTGTTTGTTTGTTGTTGTTTTTGTTTGGTTGTTTGTTTGTATGGAAGTCAGTTAGCCCTCATAGATGTCGAAGACCAGTTAGTTTCTGTTTGTTCTTCTGTTAGTTTTTGCCTATTTTTCAGTTTAAAAAGAAGTATCTTCAAAAACAAGCAATGAAATACATTGTATATTGTCATCTTAGCAAGGGGTACGAGAGAATCAAACAAGGACAGGGGTGGGTGGGGAGGTTGGGGTACTCTGACGATCTACGGTATTTTCCTTTTTTGATTGTTTTACTAATTCGACTCTTGTTTTTGTTTCATGTGAACCCCTGTGGACTCTGTGATGCTGGTAACTTAACAAACTCTTTACCTGTGTTTTCTTTGTTCCGTTTGTCTCTTCCTGTTGTGTTGTGGTGTGCGTTTTTTTTTTTTTTAACAGATAAGCGAGAAGCTCCATCTTTTTCACAACCCGCTGCTGTCACAAAGAAGCCAAAGACGGAGGATAGCGTAGCAGTGAAGTCACCAGCCATTGCATCATTAGTGGCATACGGTGAAGGAGACTCATCAGACGAAGAAGAGAGTCTTTTTACTGAGGAGAAACAAAGCGTGGTACAAAACAAACGTGACAGTCGACACGGGGCGACAAAACTACCATTTTGGGCCGTGAGGTGATAGTCTCCTTTGAAGCAAGAATTGGGTTTCGCGGTTCGGATTGTGGGCGTGGTGGTTGTGGGGTGGGATCCAACTGTGCTTGAAAAACAGTGTCCGATGATATCGTATTTTCATTATCCCATTGAAAATGCAACAGCGCAAAAATTATTTTTTTCTATCGTTAGACAGGTTTTGAGAGTGAAGTTTTTCTCAGGAGAAACTCTCCCAATTGACTTCTCAACGGCGAAGTTGCAAATGCAATATTGGACCACCAAGCTCTCCAAATCACTTTAGAATTAATTCTCCACTTTCTGACTTCTCAATAATGGCCTTTTTGTTCTCAAATGTCTCATAAATAATCTCTTTCACTATGGCCTACCCCCGCGCAATTCAAAGTGTTCGCCTCTGACGGTGCCCTTGGTGATTCTAAGCTCAAGAATCCAGTCTTGACTAGTGTCGCTTTTGCATACTGACGTTTCAAGTCTGAGTGTTTTAGAACAGGCTTGACACTGGCAACATCGGTCGTTTAAAACCTTTAACGACGGCGGCAACAAGGCAATCCACCGGTTTCCAAATTTTTACTTGGCTCCAAGTCTCAGGGAACACAACAAAAGAAAATTTATAATTAATTATTTGTGTTTTGGCCTTCATGTACAGTGGAATCGCATTTTTTCAAACCTCCAAAGGAAACGAAAATTGGTTCAAGTTAGTTACCTAAGTTAGATGTTTAACAATTGTAACTTGGCTTCGAATTCAAAACTTGGTGTTATTTCTCACTCAAGCGAACAATTGACTTCCAATCATTTCATGCTAAACCGTGGATTTAACGTGTGTTTAACTATTCCCATCTTCTGGTACTGGTGATCTAACCCAGGCCCTCCGTCGTGGAGAACACCAGCGAAGGTGAGCCAAAAAATGAGAGAGGTCTGGGGAAGATTGTTTAGTTCATTCTTCCCCAGTCCACTCTCTTTTTCACTCGCCCAGTTTCTCTCGGTTCTCTTACCGTTTGGACAAACTATAACGAGCAACCAATAATGTTTTAGTCTCTCACCGTCTTTGTCCCGTGAGTAAACTGGGTGATAAGTCGTATGATTCATTGCAGTAAACTATTGTGTCTATAAAATGCAAACTTCTGAATACCGTATCAAAATACAGCGCGCCATTTTACGCCGGCGCGGAGTGCTGAGGTGAAAGGAACAGGAGTGTGTGTGCGCGAGGGTGTTGTGTGTTGTTTATGAAAAACTTTTATAATTTGCGCGTAATAGGATTGATAGCTATGGAGTATTCAATACTGATGAAGGTCACAAGAGATATAAACAAATGAGCCACAGTTTTGTGTTGTGCTTGTGATATTTGCAAATCTTTCTGGTGTCTGTGTGGGTGTGTCTGACGGAAATCTCCCGAGTTCGGCATTTAGTCAAGGTCCCAGCCTCATACACAGATACTACATTTTTGACCCGATAAGCGGACACCTACTGGTCTCAAGAAAGTCGACTTACGGGACCTCGGACTGTTATTGACAGAAACGTTTCCGTATATTGTAGTTAAGATATGGAGTATTTGTGACCAGTTTGTAGGTGGACTAAGAGTGAGTGGCACCGCGCTCTATTATTCATTATAGAATGGTGTAATATTCATGACATGGTAATAACTAATGGGGAATTACTCTGCCCCTAGTTGTTCAAAGGGTGGATAACAGTATCCGGATAAATCACTATCTCGTCGATAGCGTGGTTTGTTTTGTGAACACTTATCCACTGGAAAAGGATTTTTCTGGTGGATAGTGTTGTCCACCCTTTGAACAACTGGGGTCGCCAACCTCTTTGCTATCGCGGCTTCGAGTAGAGTGATGGTGTGGAACACGTAAATTCTTTTATAATAAATAATAATAAATATTTAATATTTCTATTATACTCTCATTTGCATGATTCCACGGCCAATGCAAATTGAGTTTTCACAGCGAGAATGCTCCCAAATAATTCATACTAGCGAGTCATAATCAGATGCTCTGTGACCTGAAGACAAACACTGGCCTGAGTCGGAAAGCTCGTAAACTAGTTCAATAAGCGTTGACAGTAATTTAGTTGGGAAGCCTGAGCACGAGGCAAAGAGCTGTTGGCTTCTTGCGCCTAGGCCTTGTGGGCTTGGAAAGAAAATGGGCCCAAGGAATGAGAATGAAAGGAGTATTTGTGTACACTTGCCTGGCGCATGTCGCAACGCACACCACATGCTTAGCCATACTCAAGTGCGCGACTTAAATGCAAGAAAAATGACCAGTACAAAGAAAATCAAAACGAGGTAGCATTGCTTGCCTTAAAAGGTCTTAAAAAGTATAATCAGGAGGTCTATAATAGGAGTAGCACAGGCACGGGTAGGGACTCCCGTATGGAAAGGAAATTTTGGAAAGAACTCCAAAGAGGAACCAAGATCCTGTTTTGTGAGTGTGGCTTGAACTGTTTTCCATCCCTAAGAGGTACCAATTCTAAACCAAACATCTCCTGTCATTTTTTCTTTTTTTTCGGCTCGTACTCTAACACCGCGAAAGCCCCCGCTGTGGACCTTTTAAGAATGAACACCCTGAGAGACACCAAAATCGCTTTTTTTAACCCCTAAAAGGTGAGTTCCCCCACCCCCGAGCACAGGTAGCACACTAAAAATTGAATACGAGAGTACCGTAAAAAGACACTCTGTATAGTTAACATGTAAACCTCTCTTCCAAAATTCAGCTTGATAGCGAGGCCTGGAAATGAATAAACATTGCATTGAATTTCCTTTGTTTTTGTCCTCTAGGCCTCGCTGCCAAGCTGAATTTTATTGTGTAATTTGTGTTGTTTTTACGCAACCTACAGAGACCTCCACACGTGCGCGGAACTCGTACCCAGACTCTCGCGTTTTGCAGAAAATTTTCTTCAACATTCGGGCGTAGTTGATGTGTTCCGACAAACGGAGAAATTTTTTCAAAACGCGACATACCGTTCGGGTACAAGTTTAGGGCTAGTGTTTAGTAAGGCATGTGGACTGAGGGATCTTCCTTGTAAGTTTGCGAAGACAACAGGCGACAGATTTCACTGTAAACCAGTAATTCTTTTTACTCATATACTGAATCATTGTATGTTCTCTGTGGGATAGGTTATGATATTCCTGAGAATGAGTATGTGGAAGTTGAGAACAACTCTCTTTAAAAACTTAAAAAAACGCGTGGTGACTCCTGCCTTTTGTTCTAACAAAAATAGACTGTGAACCTATTCCAAACTGCAAAGCCATTATCAAAGGGCTGCTGCAGAGCAACTCATGCATGCAGTAGGAAGTTCATCATCGGTTTAACAGGTTACCCCTCTCTGGCACCGGTGATGCTATAAAAAAGTACGTGGATTCACTTTCTTTCGTAGCATGACCAGTCTCAAGCTGAGACAAGTGAAATTTTAGGCGAGTAGCCTGCGTAGCAGTCTTTTCTGTTTCCTTTCAGGCAAGCGGAAGTCGCACGAGAGAACGGGGGCCCCCGTTCCTAACTCTTTGCTCTCGCCACATGCGTTCGCGCAACTTCCCCTTGGCTCTCGCTTTCTCCCGCTAAGAGGAAACGGATAAGACTGCTACGCAGGCTGTGAGACAGGTCAATTTGAATGACATGATAATTAGAATCTGAAAATGGGAAGTGACCACCGATAAAATATTCAAACGCACGGGCTTATACTGTTGTTTTCATTTGATTCCACATTGCCTTAAAGTGTAATTGCTTTGAACATATTGACGTTTCTACTAAGCCTCAAGCGACTTCAGAGGCCCTATCAGGGGCTTTTGGAATATGAGATATTAGGGTAAAAAAAGTGAAGGATACAGGTTATTGGGGGAAATTAATGGGATAGGGGATATTAAGATCAGGTAAAGCAGAATATCAAGTAGAAAAATCGTATATTTTTGCGATTGGACATAACAGGATGTGGGATACTCCCTTCAAACCAGCCACCTCCCAAGGGTGGCTGCTCAATAATGGTTTGACTTTACACATACCCAGTATACCTTCACCTAGTACCATTCAGAAAATTTCACACTAATAACATTTCGGTAGAAGTCGATCAAAATTTAGACAATTTTCTCTGCATGTGCTAAGGACAAAGGGTGGTTATAGGTAGAATAGCAATAGTTCATCAGAGGACTAAGTAAAGAAAGAAAATACATCAGCCAGGTATAAAACACACAGGAACAACTAAGATTGCTTATTTTCCTCTTGTTCAGTAAGAATAGAAACTTGTTGATACCACGCCCATCTAAATATGTGCTTTAATTGCCACTAACAAGTTCTTGTAATGTACATGTACTACACTAGCTCTGTAATGTTCTTGAGGCGCATGTACTGTGAAATATGATTTTTCAGTATCTGAGATCTCACACAGGCCTATATAGCCCCCTCCCTACCGGGGTTATATTAGTCAATTTAATTTAAGACTGGATCATTGGATAATGCAATTAAAGAGTTTTCATTGGCTTGACCATCTTGGTATATAAGCTATTGTTAAAAACTGGATCATGGGATAATGCAATTCTAGAGTTTTCATTGGCTTAGCCACCATGGGTTATGAGCCATTATACCATGCTCTGCATAATTTTGGGACCTTTTTAATAAAACAATTCTTCCACTTGTGCTTGTTGGATATGAGATGATTATAGTCAACTCAGTGCTTCGCGTCTTGTTGGCTACCTACCATGGAATAATTGTTAATTATACCATGCTCTGCAAATATAGTGAGCACATGTGTAAGGTTTGGGGGCGTTCTTAATTTTGTTTTATAATTTGTAGGTTTCTATATTTTGGGGGCATTTTCAATAAAACGGTAATTCCACTTGCACTTGTTGGATATGAGTTGATTATAGCCAACTTGGTGCTATGCGCCTCACTGGCTATCTATCATTCTCATATCCAATGCGCTCTTGTGGTATTATTGTTAAGTACAACAACAAACAAATAACAAAACGATTATCTGACTTCAGTGTTCTTTATTGTGTACTGTGCCATATTTTACAAATATCCACACGAGCTCAATACTTAGTTACCTCTCCTTTAAAATAATGTTTACCTCTGCTGATAAATAAGTTTACAGTTATCATATAAGTTAAGTTAATGGCTCTAAAGCCCTTGACCATCTTCATGAGACAGTACATGTATACAAAAAAAGTATCATCTCAAACAGTTTCATTGCAATACCATCTACAGCCCCATGCATTGCTTAAATTAGTGTACCTGTACAAAGAGATAAATAACAAAACTAACAAGGACTTTCACTTGTTGGACAAAATTGCTGAAAGAATCACTTCAGTATGCTGAAACAGTTTATAGTGCAAAAGATCCATCTTAACTCACCGTGAGAGTGAAAATTGCAAGATGTTTTTGATATAATGGCATTTTTCATAACATTCTGTTACTTTTCAGCATATTTTTGCTTGAAGATACCTCAGTGTCATTGCCTTTGTAAAGAGGCACATTAAACAATATTACTTAACCAACAAAAATAACTCTAACTGAAACAAAAAATTTCGCTCGACTGTTTTAACACCAAACTGCGTTATAAGTGATCTAAAGATGATTTCCTGTCTGTACTGCGCAGTCTCAGCACCCTAATGTTTATAAACAAAAGAAGTCTCACTCAATGGAGTGCGAATCAATGTTATTCCTTACCAACCACATGCCTTCTCTTTTGAGGCCTTTCAATTTATTCTTCCAACAGTTTCATTGACTTTTACAGCTGCAAAGTTGTTTCATCAAGTGATACAAGAAAGAACGAAGCACAAAACTTTGCATCCATACTGGTGGTTGAAATGAAACTTTGAATTTACTTCATTTAAGTAATTGCATGTTCATATTTTGTGATGCCTTACATGAAACAAAACAGAAAACGTAAACAAACTCTTGAGAGTGTGCGGTACAGACTAGAAATCATCTTTAAATGTAATGCTGAGTCAATACAAAATGCTACGCAAATTAGTTAAAAAATACCTACATTCACTGCTCTGGTGACAGGGTTTGAATTTTACATATTGTTGTGCATAGCAAAATCCAATTCTGACATGTAATATAAAATATTTTGATCTCCACGTTGTCTTTTCTTAAAATGTTTCAAGACACGGACTTCAACATTGGTACAAAAATAATACAAAAGTCAGTTTAAGTTACACATTGTGAGATGCTGAACACAACTCATAATGTACCAGTCTGCAGTTTTTACCCTTAGCACATGATCTTTACAATTGATATGATGACCAAAGAAGCCATATATTTTTGTCCTCAAGTAAAAATATTCTCTACTGGCATCATAACCATAATCCCCGCAGTTGAGAACTCCAACAAATTTTACAGACCAGTGAGAACATTTTTCAAGCTGACACCAAGTTGATGGTCCAAGTTTAATGTCCTTTTTACTGTGGTTTGGTTTCAATAGGCTACACTGTACATGTAAGTGCCCTGTGCCATTGTACTGTCTAATCATTGTTTTATCTCTGTGTATACTTACAGAATCCGCAAAGCAACACATCCAAAGTTGCATCGTGTGTTTACTGCTCCAACTACAATCCACCTGTTTTTGTCCTGGTCGTAATACTCAATGCTGTTTGTAACACGACCGCCCACAACATAAATGGTGTCATTCACAACTGCCACACCCAGACAACGGCGTCCAGCATTCATTGGTGCTACAGCCTGATCCCACCTGTCCATGTCCGGATCATACATCTCAACACTGTTGCTACAAGACTCTCTATTGTCTGATCCTCCAATGGCATAAAGTTGGTCATTAAGCACAGCCACGCCAAGGCTCCAGCGTGCAGTGCTCATTGATGAGATGGCTTCCCACTGGTTGGCATGCGGGTCGTACCTCTCGGCAGTGTTGAGCGGTGCCCAGAGATGGTCTAAACCTCCTACAGCATATATCTTGCCTTTCACCACAGCAACACCTGCAAGTGCAAATGAAGCAACTTGTAAATAATTCTTCAAATGTACATGCACGGTTTGATTTGAAGGACACATGAAGATATAAAAAAGTTATTAAACACACAATCATCAGATCATTTATTAAATTTTTTAGAAAAATATTGTTTGTGTATCACTAAGTGTCACCGAAGTCAACTGACAACAGGCATATGCATGGCAGTATTATCGTTGGGTCATTGGATTCTGGACTGATAGGTGAGGGGAATGTCATTGAGTTGTGTTCTTGGGAAAGACATACTTGTACCAATAAGACTCTTTTCCACACAGGAGATCCCAGGCAGGTACACTCCAAAAATCTGGATGGTTGTGAGACGATTGCTTCTTGAAACCATAGTCCTATATATATTTTGTCAAAGTTGTTACTTTTAAAAGTAGAATGACGCGTGCGGTTGTAACAGCTCATTCACCGAGGAACATTGTTGTAGGCAGTCGAAATATAGGTGTGCGACTAAATTGTGCAGTTTGTCTTCATTTGTGATAGTATGTATGTATGTATATATATATATGGCAGACCAAAATATGATATAATTTGTCCCTATCCCATTTAAGATTACCCTGTGTCAAACTGAATTTTGATTTGCTAGTTCTTTTTCTCTAAGAATATCAGTTACTGACTTTCAAAGTTAGTAAACTATACAAAATGCCTTGAGCCCCACTGCATGTCTCTTGAACTCTCAAAGGGCTCAAAAAATAGTTTGAGATAGTGAGGATTCAAGATAGCTGACAGTAGATGAATAACAAGACATATCCCTATCCAGAGGAAATTGATATAACTTCCAGATAGTCAGAGAGCTCAAGACAGCATTGGTTTGAGAGTGTAAGCAATCCACGATAATCGATGTAGACACATACATGTACATTCAAGTCGGCATCTACTGTAGCCCTACACATAAGACCATTACCTGGATAGTAACGAGCGTACATCATAGATGGTAGAGACCTCCACATCATGGTTTCTGTATCAAACTGCTTGGCACACATACTGCTATGGCCCCCAACAGCATAGATGTACCCCTCAAACTCACAAACACCAGCCCACTTACACTGCACATCAGGACCTGTAGAGACCTGAATCCAAGCATTGGCGATGGGGTCATACTTGCCGACTTTGTAGCGACTCACAGTGTACAATTCATCGCCAACAGCAACCACCCGAATGTAATCCTCTCTGGACACATGTGCCACAGACATACCAGCCACGACTGTCCACTCCAAGGTGTCCACGTTAAAGCACTGGACACTACTTATTTTCTGACCATTTGACCAGCCACCTATGACAAAAATCTCCTCCGAAGCCATGCGAGGTCTGACACGGAAATTATCAAGTGCTGACGTTGATTTGCTTTCAAGGGCTGTCTGGTAGCTGATAGCTTCACGAATAAGCTCCTTGCACATCCTATATTCACTGGTGAGTCTCTGAATGGACTTCCCATGCAGATATTGAAGATTCATAAGAGGGAACCTCACATACTGCATGATATCGGCAACATAAGCTTTTCTCTCGTTCATATCATGCGAAATCCACCGCCAGACCGCTTCATAGACCATCTCTTCGGACTGAACTTTCAGTGAGTCATCCATGACCAATTCTTTCAGCTGCTTATATGGCATCTTCTTGAACTCATCCTCCTTGTAAACGTTCGCGAAGTGCCACAGAGCGAATCGGTTGGCGTGTTGACTTAAATCCTCGAGGCAAAAGAGATCAGCGACGAACTGAAGGCCAATACAGTTCGATGGACTCATGTTTCGCCGAAGAAACGTCTCACAGTTATCAACCAAATTTGTTAGTCGCAGTAGGACACATATCCGCAGTATTTCTTCGACGTTGTACACATTAAGTTCGAGTTCTGTTGTGTAAAAGTAATCCACGATCAATTGAAGTGCATCGGCGTCAACCTCTTTTAAGTGGATCTTTTGTTCACTGGTCTCGGAAAAGCCCGAGAGAAACATTGCCCTGAAGTACGGACTACATGCCGCCAAAATAACCCGATGAGCGGTTATTTCTCGTTCGTCGACCACGAGTGTGACATCGGATAACTCTTTTCGCCGCCTCATGCTGTCTAACACCTCTAAAATATCTCTGGGAAGAGATTTTTCGATGACAACAGTTGAGGTGGAATCCATTGTGGCGGGGACGACAAAGCGAAAAGCTAAGGTCGACGCTTTTTGTTGTTCGACCTGTTGTTGATACCGGAAGACAAAAGGAGGCCGAGAGTTGGTGTGAATAGAAAGGACTGGAAAAAGGAAATGAATTTATGCATCAGCTAGACCTTCGCATCTTGCCGTTTCCTCAATCTATAACAGTTTCAATAAAGCGTCGAGCGATAACTATGCAGAATATGTAACTCAAGACTTCCATATGACTCACAAGGCAATAAAACGAAAATGAGAAGATAAGCTATTTGCTACTAATACGGGTGCTACCCTCCCCACCCCACTTAGTGCATTTAAAGATTTCTGCCCATTCCCTCTCGAAAATAAACGCAGATGAAATTCAACATGGCGGATCATCGTTTATGTTTTGCTCAAACAACCTTTAAAAATGTGGCTTGGTGAATACGTGGGTAAAGTCATGTTTCGCAAACGACAGGATAACAGAGGAAAAGAAAAGGTACCGCTATTAAGTTACTGAGGTACACTGTATATTGGTTAAGATGCTAATCTGCAATTCGATCTGCAGGCTGCAGCCTGCTTAACCTTTGTAAAGGAGCGCAGTTTGCGGCAATTTGTATCATCTCACTTATTTGCCAAATTACGTTGACTTTCTACGTTGTCTGCAGCTAAAAGTTGCAAAAAACGCTCTCACCATTGAGGCCGCGAGCTGATATCTGCATGTACAACTCTGAAGAGGGTGGTAAAGGGTATTTTCGTGATTCGTGAATGGCCTAATTTTTTTCTCGTGAATCGTGATTTCATTGGAAGCCGTGAACCGTGATTTTCCAAAATAATCCTCCGTGAAATGAAAAAGAAGTATTTAATTCGTCGTGAACCGTGATGCTGGTTGTGTCTTCTATTATTTTCGACAGTAATTAACATTATTGCGTGACCGTGACTTCGTGTTCTTGCTCGGATTTCTTTTTGCTGCGCGCAGAACAAGAAGCGGACGGATGATAAAGACATCTACCAGCTAACAAGGCTGTGCTTGTTCATAACTTTCAAATATCATGTTACATAAGTTCATGTCAAAAAATGACAGGTTTTTTTTTGTGAAATGTGAAATGCCGATTTTATTTCCTGTGAATTGTGAAAGGACCAGTTTATTTTCCATGAAAAGTGATCTTGACTCCCCCCCCCCCCCCCCCCCCCCCCCCTTTTTTCAAGGAACAAAGACCACTCTCGGTGGGGGGACAAACTGCGTGTGGGGGTGGGGGACAGCATAATTAAACAAAA
>Ga0126338_10001663_pt1 | contig 14596 bp, 12 predicted proteins | sample OrbCmetagenome_2_FD_92529 | JGI IMG/M metagenome (GOLD analysis project Ga0126338, IMG submission 92529) | Coral microbial communities from Petempiche,Puerto Morelos, Mexico - Orbicella C C metagenome | ecosystem: Host-associated > Invertebrates > Cnidaria > Coral | place: Petempiche,Puerto...
CCTTACTATCTACTTTACAAAGTCAGAATTTGTGATAAGTGGCAGCAGCATTCATTTCAGCGGAATTTTCTTCTTTTTTGCACTGGTTCGATGTTTTTATTTATTCAGTAATTATAAACTCTAGTGGCTCAGAAAAAAGGTCCACGGAACGGACCCTGAAATAATTTCATTGAATGAGCTTAAATGACTCCCTCCATAAGCATCATAAATGTGACAATAAATTTACAGTTTCAATAATTCAATCAATAATTCAAAAAAAAGAAAGGAAAACGTAGATAAAATGCTACGTAAAGGACACTCAACCCCCTATCTCGTGGAAAAACGTGCGGGCAAGGTATGCTGCTTCTCATTGGTTAAAAAACCTGCATGCTTACTTTCATTGTTCTGACCACGTTGTACGTGTTTCATGAGCCAATCATAGAGCTTAGCTAGGGCGGATCTGGGTGGATTGGGGGGGGTGGGGGGATGAGACATTACAACACGCTGACTGAGCCTCAGAATACCGAAATTCCTCTTTCCGAGGACCTTAATTTTATCTCGAACCCCCTTCTCTAAAATCCTGTATCCGCCCCAGCCTGCTAAACGCAGCAGCCATGTCTAACAAACATGTCTAACATAAGTCTAACAGAAGTCTAATATAAGTCTAATATACGAATTTCAAGTGAAAGCTGCTCTATCCTCCAAAACATGCTCACTTATACTTAATTCCTGCATGCCTTTCTTATTCGTTGCTTCTTCCTTATAAAAAAGTATCACACATAAAAGTATAAACCGAATTCTATACTTTCATTATTTTCATCCGGATTGTACTTACAGTGTATGTTGATTTGACTACTCTAGCCGTCAAATTTGAATCTGTTTCTAAGTTAGAATGGATAATGGCCACATCACTTCAATCCTTACTTTGATGTTTCTGAGGAAAATTCCTCACCATATTATAACTTAGGACTCTTAAGTTCTAAAAGGACTCATATCTAATTATTTCGACATGCTCCTCAATACTTTTCTCTTCCCTATAGGTATAAAAAATAATACGAAAAACATCAATTTTAACAACACGTTCCACTAGTCTCTCCTTTTTTTTGTCTAAATGGAATAATTTATGATTTCTTTACAATAGGGTTTTCATACATGAAAGTTGAATAATTTTGTCTTTTGTCCAATTTTGCTTAGCGATGACATAAAAAAAAATATTTATTATCTATCGAATTGGAAAAAATGTAACCTAACTAATAATGAACATTTTCCTGACTGAAACCATTTTTCTTCCTCTACGAATTGGACCTGAACGTTAGCAAGTACATTCCACAGTCAAACTGCCATTTACTTCCACTCTGCATTTTGCTGGCTTTGAATTTCTTGTTCACCGGTAGTGACGGATAGCGTTGTCAATCTTCGATTTCAAAGTCTGTGAGGAAAGGATACATTCATCACTTAAAATGGTTTGTTATACCTCCCGACTCAAATACGTCTCCCGATTGGAGAAGGTGTCACGAGTCGTTGGTCAAAACTCGCTCCCTAGGGAAACAACAGCTTGAACTTTCGTGATCAAGACGTACATCCCAAAACCGCAGTAAATTTGTGTGCCAGCCGGCACCAAGCAAATACTCTTCTCGCAGTTTTCCTTTCCCATTTTTGAGTTGGGAGGTATAACAAAACACTTAATGACTGACCCAACGGGAGTTTTGTTTCCCGTCGACCCTCAATGTTCCCCTCAATGTTCAACATTGGGGGCTCGGGGAATAAAACTCGCCGCTTCCCTTGAGGCCGGTCATCAAGTGCTTAATGACCTTAAGACAAACCAACAACAGCAACAGCAAGCCAGCGAAGAATGAATATTGCCCGCACATGTAAAACGGCTACGTCACAACAATCTGACATTTTATCCCTGAAAAAGAGCAACCAACCTCAAGTTCTGACTTGTTGCTGGAAACAACCTCATGTGTAGAAACTGAAAGGTCACTAATTGAACCATGATCCTGAAAAAGAAAAAAGAAACATTGTTGATGACAAAATTAAAAAGTAATTTAATAAGAAAGCCAAATAGAGCGGTTTTTAATTGAGTGTCGTAAAGCCAAAACCAAAGAAACCACTCTGGCCAATCACAAAGGACACAGACAATCCAGTGAACCAATCAAAACTCGAAGCAAATACATGTAACTGACGCGAAGAGCGGGAAAACGTGTGCGACAGCGAGTGACGTTTGGTTTTGGTTTCATTTCCTGATTGGATAACAACGTAGCGCGAGATTTAAAAACAATTGCTTAGCGTAGAGATGCAAAACCAAAGCCAACGGGAGAACCGCCCTATTCAAGCACGGATAACTACTGACAGAAAATAGCAAAGAACAACAAAATTTACATGATGTGTACATCAAGAGCCCAAGCAAATGTACGTGCAACATCATCAAGTTGCAAGTAAAGTAGAACTGCCTAAAGGCCCCATATATCAAAGAACGTTTATACGTGAAACCTCAGCTCGAGAAAATAATCATATACGGCTTCATTTTTGAGTCGTTTACCTTCGTGGATTCTTCTTTGATGACAAGTGCATTTGCCATAAGAAAAGGAAAGCCAGCGATGTTCTCGTACAAACAGTGCCATTTCACCTTCCAACCGCGCCAAAATTTCCTTTGATACAAACTGAGTATCCTTCTGCAAACGGCAAACCAACACCAATGATTAATTCCATGCTGCGTTTGCGTATTTTTGTAACAAATGGCTGAATTTAGCCATTAGTAAGAGACAATTTTAACACGACCTTTTCTTGCCGGTCGAACTGTATGTCTTGTACTGTGTGTCTCGGTTTTTGTAGCCTTAGCGACTATTTCTACCTTCGACATTGAATAGGATCTGAATATGGGTGGACTGGTGTGGTACAGGATGTGTCAAAAACGAATTCAGTCAATAATTATGACCAGGATGGTTTCTCGTTTTACAATAAAAAAGATAACAAAGACAAAGTTACTAAAGCGTGTTCCCTTTGCCAACATCCTTTCCTATGAGTTTATTCCACTGACTGATTATTCATCAAAACTACACCATTAATTATGGGTGTCCTGTGCTCTGGGTGTGCTTTTGAGCTAACAATCGATAATGTATCACAAACCTGTCAGTCCACAGGACAACTACACTCGATTCTTCCTCTGTAATGCCCATGTGGTCAACATAAACATCATCAAATTGATCTAAACTCTGTTGAAGAAAACACAAAGCAATCGAATCATTTGGCCAATTTTAGCACTCTACCACTACACCGACAATTTTTCCACGCACGTTGTTAGAGTGAAGTCAAATAAAAAAGTAGAATTTATCATCAGCGGAACCAACTGGGAATCACACCAAGGATGGTATCACAAGACAAAATTGCTTGTAAAAAAAATATTTGTACAATGTTTCTCTAAACAGCTGTTAGGGTTTCCCTGAGAGGAAAAATTCAAATGTATAGTCTTAAATAAAGCTTTAATTTAAATATAAACCACAAATGAAAGACAAGATTAACAAAGTGAGGTTAAGGTAAAGTCTCCATACGAGCCAAGTGGTCCATCAGGCCGGAGCTTATCTCAGTTTCTGTAGCATGAAGCGACTAGGGATATTTCTACTCCCATCTGGATGGGATGCTAGTCCATTGCAGCGTTAGCCTTCAGCATTAAATTCGCCGATACCCGTTTATATTCCTGGGTGGAGAGGCACTGTGAGAGTCAAGTGTCTTGTCCAAAAACACAACACAATTTCCCCGGCCAGGGCTCGAACCCGGACCGGTCGATCAGGAGTCGAGCGCACTAACCATGAAGCCACCCCTCCTCCCTAACCAAATGAACGTATGTCGTTAACTTCTCACCTTTAAGATACCATTTCCTTCAGCGTCATGTTCTGAAAACGGCTTGAGAGGCTTAAGACGAAAAAAAGGCGATTACTATTCGAAAGTTTTTCAATATTTTTTTTCAAGCGATCATTGCAAAATGAAACTGCCACACGTGCACGGCAAAATAAATGTGTATATAACGTAATATTACAATAAGAACATCAACTTCTTGACGTTGCTTTCTTTACCATATTGGGAGCTGTAAAGCGAGGAAGCCTATTCCTTATAGGGATGTCTTCGCCGTTCTGTTCAACTGACCTGCAAAACAAAGCCAGAGGTTACCAGGCACAAAACAAAAAAACAGCTCAAATTCACGCAAAAGAAGAATTGACAACAAAGAGGGAGTATTACCTTAATTCACGTCCAAATTCTGACATTAACAAATATATGGTATTCATTAGGGTAAAAACTAAATAAATAGGGTAAACCCCTCGAAAGAATGATGATTCTTCCCAATTATGCAAAGTTGTGTTTGGTTACTGGTATTTTTGTTATATCATTAGAAACTAATGGTTTTTATCATATTTTCTAATATTTATAATATATGGCAGATCTTTTTTTACTTCTTTCTTTGAGAAATCAACCTGTCAGTCGGTCAGTCAGACTGTCTGTCTGTCAGGGAGAGACAGTCAGACATGTTGGACAGTCACCTTGCGAAGCCAGCCAGTGAGAGAGTCAATCAGCTGAACCGTCATTGTGACGAGGAATCTTTCGTCTGTCCGTCCGTCCGTCAGTCAGTCAGTCAGCTGGTAAGAGAGTCAGTCAGTCAGTCAGTCAGTCAGTCAGCCAGACAGTCAGACATTCAAACAGTTAGTCAGTCAGTCAGCCAGCCAGCCAGACAGTCAAACAGTCAGTCAGTCAGACAGTCAGACAGTCAGTCAGTCAGACAGTCAGACAGTCAGACATTCGGTCGGTCGGTCGGTCAGTCAGTCAGTTGGTCCGTTGGCTGGTCGGTCTGTCAGTCAGTCAGTCTGTCCATCAGCCCGTCCGTTTTCATTCAGTCGATCGGTCTGTTGGTTGATCGAGGGGTCAGTAAATAACGTACTTGTGTGATAAAAAATTTAAATATAAAAAGTTTAACCTTCTCACTCCATCAAGTGTAAAGCTGACCATGTCAACAACTCCCCCGGTTGGATGAACTAGCAGTCCAAAGAGACCTTTTCCAATCCCCTTGAAGAACCCTTCGACACCCTCTGCTCCAGCGCCTAGCAAACACAAATATAAGGGGTTAGAGTGAGGTTTAAAAGCGTGAATCAAAGGCGACATATTGGAAGTAGAAGAATTTGTTCCTTTTTGTAAATCGAAAAGACCACTGTGCATAGTTTTCGTACAGTGTCAGTTTAACACGTGACTATGTACATTATTTGGCCAGTTATAAAGCAAGATCGAGCTCATGTTCAAAAACGTACCTTCCACAGGTTTGACTACAACGCCGGTCACTCCAAAGAAGAGACCCTGAAATGAAATAGACATTAATCATATGACACTCAAGCATGGAAATTTGGTACTTTGAGTGTTTTTTCTTCGTTTATGAGCAATTAACAGTTGATATTTGATCAGTATGTGTCAGTTGCAAACGATCAATAAGGTTAACTCACCATTAAAAAACTCTTTCCTCCCATTAACAGTCCTTGGCCGACGCCTTCAGGCCCTATGCGCATGCGCATTCGTCTCCGCTGAAGAAAACCAAATTAATTTGTTGCGTGGAGACACACACGTACTTTGAGACAAGTTTAACCCGTTATGTTTGTACATGGTATAAAAATGCACTGGTGCAATCATTATTCTGTGCTGAACATTGCTCAAAAAATGCTGGGTTTTTTCTACCGTTAACCCGGGTTTTTGGCTGCCATGGTCCTGAATTGGCCTCAACTTTGCTGAAAAAGCGATTTCTTACCAGGGACCAAGATTTCCCTGCGGATTAGGTCCCAAAATGTACCATGTTTTACTTTAGAGCATGCGCATAAGCCAAATATTGGACTTTTTTTTTTGACAGCCCTAAAAAGTTCAATGATGATTAAGTTTAAATTCTGGAAATGGAACCTTGATCGATTTTAGGTGTAATGGGCCTTTTTTTCCACCAATTTTGCACCAATTTTGCACTTTTTTTTTCAGTTAGCTACATGTACGTCAGAACGCGGTTGATATCCAAAACGGACAGTTTTGCGGATAGATCTATCCTATTATCTGCTTATCAATAATAAGTTATCTTGGCCAGGTACTAAAGTACTTTTTCATTGCGGGAAACCTGAAAATAATAGTTAACTCAGATAAAAAGTCACCAAAGAGATAATAATAAACCATAAAGGAACAAGGATGGTTAAGGATGGAGAAGATTTTAAATTTAAACACGGATTGCAAACGACGAACTTGAAAAATTTAGGCTAAACTTTTCAGCATGGGAAAACCATGACGTAGTTCCTTAATGACACTCTCCAGAAGACCGCTACAATGAGATACCTACCATCTGAAAATTTGAGTCAAATGTAAGCGTAGCTACCGCCTGTCCCAAGGAGCCAGTAATACGAGAAAACGCCCCTGCGGTATCACCTCGAAGGAAATGAAACGTTGCTTTAGAACTGATACAACAAGGTGTTCAACAAATTTACAACTGCAGTAAACTAGCAAAAGACCACCGAATTACCACTGATAATTGCGGTAACTTATAACAACTGGCTTATAAACACAGTCAAGAGAATAATGACGCTTAAGGTCATTCCCCAGTATTGCATTGCGTATCCCTACTGCGCATAATTTCACGCGTGATTAACGCGCGCGCATTAATAAATGGCGGCTTTTTCTTTACTGCTGGACCTCGCCATAGAGGTAAATCGTCATTTTCTCGCAAACGAGTATGGTGACCTATCATTTTTTCTGTTGTTTTGAATTGAGTAATAAATTTGTCTGTATAAATAAATATGGACCAATTCTCAGTGTAGAACAAAAAACAATCGTCGGAAACGTGCAAGCAATCGTGACTTCAATCATGGTGCTATTATAAGGATTCATTGGGTATAAACAAGGTACTGTTGCTCCTAAACGAACATGGGGACCCCTCATTTTTATTTCAAAACTTAAGTTCATATAATATAAACAATTCAATCAATAGGCAAAGTTTCACAAAAATCTCAGTGTAGGTTCTATTTCAGTGGAATGACCTTAAACAATTAGAATTCACATTAAAAACAAAAGCAACAGTTGACTTAAGTGCATTTGAAAAACCTCATACATTATTCTCCTTCCGGCACTCAATTTCACTATGAAAATTCAACAATCACACCGACCACAAACTTGCTAAGTTATTAGTCTTCTAATATACCTATCACGTGACCCAACAAACTCTTCACACCGCGAGCCACTCCTTCAGCAAACCCGCTGGGCCCTGCAATGATACCCTGAGAGAAAAACAAATGACAACATAGGATTTAAATGTATTAACTGATGAATGAGCTATCATTTCTTCTTTAATCACCAAAGTCCGAAATCAAAACAAAAAAAGGATGTGAAACAAGCTTCACCTGGTAAGGCTCGTAGAAGAAATCTCTGACTCCCTCGCCAATCCCATGAATGAGCCCGTACGGGTTACCAATTACATCAAGGCCCAATACAAGGACATAGACTTGGCGAACACCCTGTGGGAAAAACAATGAGGAACTCAGTTCTTACGACAGATTTGAAATTTCTAAGAAATTAATACATCGAGACAATTGTCACCACGTTTGCTTAGCAAAGAAATGACATTTCAAGTTATTGATTACAGAATTCTTGCAAGTAAGATAAGATACGTGATGCCCAGTCCCGTGGCAGTATTCACGCTTTGATCTAGAGGGCAAGATGTATGCCAGTCCTAGATATTTGTTGAAGCAACTGAAGGACAACGAAGCAAAGCACAAAGATAACAAGTTTGCTTGAAAAAATACATGTAGCCAACAGCAAACAATATGTGAACTAGTAATAAGCATTATGTGTATTACTAACAAAAACAATTTGTCAAGAATCTGCCATCACCAAATTGTTTTTTTTTTTACCTGCATGGTATAATGTCGCCTGATCTGGGCAAGAAGGTTTTCTTGAGTCAAAAATACACTGACACGTTCAAAACATGCCATCCTGCAAGAACATAAGCAATATACCATCAAACCTTCGGAAAGTGAAGAAAAACAGAAACGGCCCTAAGGTGCTAATGCGTAACTAGAAACAAAAAGAGCATCTTGGGCAGACATATATATCTGTGTGTGTGTCGTTGTAAGGAACATGTGCTACTCAAAAGATTCATTTGACGTCAAATCTATCTCCCTAGACAAAAGTACAGAGTACGTCATAAGTTAGTTCAGTGCCCTTACTTTAATTCAACATCGTTGATGTCCGTCAGCGTTGCCCCGATAGAATCAATAAAGAAGTCCAACAAGTCGTGAGCAAAAGCTTGGTCTTCATCGTCTTCGTCAAACGAAGACGCCAGTGAAAAGCTGAGATTGATCTAACGAAGAAATCTCTGGAAGTTAGTAAGTCTAAGGAAATCATCGCTCGTTTAACAGCATAAAGTAGGTTCGCAAACTGAGAACGTGACCAATCAGAATCAAAATTTGTCAGGGGCCTGTTTCTCGAAAGCCCCGGAACCTTTTCGGGTCCGCAAGGCAGTGAGGTGTATACGCCTGAAACTTGTTGTAGGAAGAGAACCTCTAATCATATTAAGAATATGTGAATAAAACAGCTCAGTAGTCATAAGATTTGATATTTTGCTACGGCTTTCCGGGTGCGAGACCTTTCGGGACCTTCGAGAAACGGGCCCCTGGTCTTACAGCCTCAGTCAATTTAGTCAACAATGCCTTTGTCCTTCTTAAATTCGCCACAGATACGGAGTCCAATTTGTAATATTTAATGTTACTAGATGAATAATAGCTTCATGAGACACCAGCTGCAGCTGAATCACACAAGTGGTAAACGACAAACCATTTATTGATGACTTTTCACACATATTTACAACTTCTAATGCGAATATTCCAAACAGAGGTTTTTACTACCTCCTGCGAAGATTAGTTAGGATATCTATTAAGCCTCATTTACTAAAATGGTTTATCCATCCACTTCCATGAACATGAAAAACACCGACGCCACCTTCTTCGGGACGACTACTCTTCTGCAATTCACCCTTAAAGGAGCTCAGTCATGGTTTGCGCATATTGACAAGTTTAGCCTCAATTTTTCAAATTCGTCGTTTGTAATCCGTGTCAATCTTCTCCATCCTTAGCCATCCTTGTTCCTTTATGGTTTATCATTATCTCTTTGGTGTTTTTCTATCTTATCAAACTGTTATTTTCAGGTTTTCTACCATTTAAAGGTAATTTTGTATGTGGCCAAAATAACTCAAAATACCGTGACTGAGCCCCTTTAAGATCACATTTCATGAACGGGAAAGTGCAATACAAATACGAGCAACAAACCTTGAGTGGGGACAAATGAAAGAATTCCAGGAAAACTTTCTGGGTCTCCAACGCAGCCTTCAGTAAGAAAAAAAAAATCATTTGTGAGACAAAATTTCACGATGAATACTACTATTTTGATACTTTACACTGCCGTAAAAGATAGCCATTGCCAGTGCTGTAAAAGAGTGTCTAACAGATAATCAGAAAATGGCAAAAAATAGCTACAAACTTTGACCGCCTCTGTTTCTCTTAATGGTACCGCGACTCTCTTCATGTCTTCTTCAAAATAGGTTTCCTGCCATAAAATGAAATACATTGTTAAAAAATGTTACTCGTTTGTTTATAGTGACCAATGCACTTAACTGCACCTTGCTAGTTCTCAAGCATGCCACTTAAACTGAAATATTCAAATAAACATTACAGGCTTAACAATCCCAACTGGCGGGAGGCAGACCAATATGGCTGAGGACTTGAAGTACCAACACCAGCTTAATGATCAGAGCGGGACTTGAACCCACGACCTCCGGATTTCAAGTCCGACGCCCTAACCACTCGGCCACGCTGTTTCCTCTATAACCAAACGACAAACAAACACTAATAATAACGCAGTCAAGGAGGAAATGTAGCCCGAAAGAACAAATAAAATAAATTAGTTTGGAACTACTCTATACGAAGGCAAAAGTACTAATTGAAAAATATATGAAAAACAACTTTTTCATTAGACAATAAATAGCCTGCAGTGCAGGCGTTATTTTGGAACAGAACGCTCAATAAACCAGGTTTTCGATGCCGCCATTTTGAATTGTAATTAGATACTTGACCAATAAATGGCTGGGCCAGGATGCGTGGTTGGAGCAAAGGGTAGGCGTGTTTTCCTCCCCCTCCCCCCTTGCCATTTTTTTTCCACTCCACGCCCACTCCCTCGGCAAATTTTCGCACGCCCCAACACTCCACAGGTACCAAATCCAAGATGGGGGCCTGATACAAAAATGTTCACTCGCGCGCCAATAACAAGGCTGGACAATAAAAGTCAAGATTTTCGAATTCTTCAAACAAACGAAAACGACCAACTTGTCAGCTGTTTGTGTATTTGTTCACCGGTACTCTATTTTGCACCACCTCAATTTATTTTAGGTTGAACCATAACCTAATATGATTACCTCTTCCAGAAGTTCTTTCTGTTGGCTGAAAAGGCTGGCCAAGGAAATAATCAATTCTTTGTCAACTTTGACATTCATCTCCTGTACCAGCGCCATGGCATACCTATACGACGGCAAACAAAGTGAAGACCACAATCCAATTGTAAATGCTGTGTAATTAAAGCTTTTGTCGAAACGTCAAAAGTTAAACTCACTTAATGTGATGCATGCCTTCTCTTGGGACTTGGTGGTAAATCAGTGAGACTTCAATGAAAGGCTTGAACCCTGAAAGAATGCAACAGAATGAGTTTACACCGCGTGAACGTTGGCGACGAGCAGCCACATAATATCCTTAGAGAGTGTCCACTAGTGTACATGTATTTGGGGACTAACGCAGTCGGCCTCGTAATTCCAAATATTACAATGGATTATGTTACATTTTACGAGTCTTCCCATGACTCTATTATTTCAAGGAAAGCAGGAAGTTTCCATTTCTCTTATATAAAAAGGCTTGAAATACTTGTCTGTGTTCCTATACAGTAAATAGAAAATCACACGCATGCTTTGATTGCCTGTTGTGAACGAAAGATGCGGAGAAAATTTCGGATAACTTCAAAGCGTTTGTCGTTTAGTCAGACTTTGTCAACAGGAAGAGTCTGTTTTCAACAGGATGTAATAAAACCTCATAACCACGTTGCATAACCTCAAAGGAACTTCATAACCACTCAGAGTTCGAGCTTTCAAGCGATCACAGTTGTATCAAAAAATCAGCACGTACCAGATCTCTGAATGACGGACACAGGAAGTGGAGAAGGATAAAGGGCAACAGGAAAAACGGTACCAATATGCTGATTATCAATCTGGAAATAAAAACAATAGTCTTGGATGATTTCGGTGACTAGGAACGTTATATCTAAACATGAGAACACTCTGAAGCTTCATTGACAGTAACATTGAAGCCACTTGGGGTTCTGATGATTCGAACGCCCCAAGCACGTAGCCCCAATGAGCCTCAACATTCGATGCTTTTTTTCTTTCCTTTTCATTGACCCACAGCCCACTACGTGACCTACAAGTAACTGTCTAAATGTGTTTTTCTGCAAATACTGTTCAGCAGATTGCTATCCTGAGTTGACAGAGATTGATATAAATAAAAACAAACTTGGTGATCGAATGATAAAACAATTATTGAACTAGGTTATCGCAAAATATCGTTATTTGTCAGTGTCTCCGCAGATCAATTATTTACCTCATATCACGATATTTTGCCCAATCTTGTCCAATAACTGGTAATGATCTCTCGTAGTAACGTGGAACCGTGGTTTGAGCGTAGAGAAAATCAGCCGTCCTTACCTGAATGTGGTGCATTTTACAGTGCAAACTGTGATAATGGTCCGAGCTCGTGTAGTTAAACCACAGAGCAGGTTCAAACAGTCTTCGAATGGCACCTCTATAAGGACGACTCATACTCATTGAGTTAAAGTTAACCTGCACAAAGATCAAAATAACTTTGAGCGATTACACATCTACTGAAAAACAAGAATCTTAGCCAATTCGCTTATCAATATTTGCCAAGCACACCGGAGAGTAACTGGCCAATTTATAGAACTTTTTTTGGAAAATGAGTTAATATATGCTTGTCTGGGATTGTAAGAGATTTTAAATGCTAACCCTACAAAAAATATATCATCTCTCAGCGGGGAGTGCAGAAGAAATAAGGAAAAACGTTACGAGACTTCACAACAGTTAAGGCCTAACCGTAGATACCGACGCATCCGTTGCCTTCAAAAACAGTACTTTTATAAATTTTACTCTTCCTAAATTGCGATCTTAAGATATTGAACTCAAGTAAAATTACTCTCGCACCTCCTTGTCTTCCAAAGTGACTTCACCAGCATTATTACTCCAGGCATCTTCCAACCAAGTGGACCACTCTAGATTTAGAGTTTTCCATCTTCCAGGCGATCTCTCCACCTGCCACACTGAAGCCGATCTGTGGAACAATTTACAAACACGATATTAAAGGAGCTACGCTATGGTTCGTGGATCTTGAAAAGTTTTTCTAACTTAACAAAATATTATTTTGAGGTTTCCTTCAATTCAGTCAAAGGAGATGACAAAAATGACTCATAACTCGTGACAATGCTACTTTAGCAGCTTTCACCATCAGCATCTATCCTCACAGGGGGGGATTTTGCTAATTCACACGAAAAGAAGGCATTCTTACAGGGAATTAAGTTATATTCTGAGTCTTTCGATATCTCTGTTGAAATCAGGAAAAACGTCCCTATTCCTCTTACACACAACATATCAAAATGGCATCAAGAAATACTTTACTACAATTCCATACAGGAAATAGAAAAAGGCATGCGTTTCGGCTTGGTTCAAGAAAGACAAAGTAACGGTCAAAATAATCACGGAGGAAAGTGATACCTTTTAATGTAAATCGAAAAAGGGGAATCAGGTAGTCTTGACGACCACATAGAAATAAAAGTCCTGTCTAAAATGAAGGGAGGTGAAAGAGCCAGTGACGCTGTAGTAACTGATCTGGCAGCTCTCAGAGAGCTCCAAATTAGTAGATAGAGCACTGTAGACAATTGCTAAATGATTGGATAGATGTCAATTCTCCCCATAATGTACGGGACAAGAGACTCGGAAATTAACCTTGGGGATAGCCGTGCGATGGACTAGCATCCCATCCGGGGTGGAGTAGAAATACTCCTAGACGCTTCATGCTACAGAAACTGGAGATAAGCGTCGGCATAATGGGCCACTTGGCTCGTATCCATAATGTACAGGACATGAGCGTTAAAACCCGTGACTCGGCTCACATACCTTCGCAACTTAATGTACGCTACTTCATCGGGTTTGCTGTTAACCAGAGACAAACCAACTCCATCCAGTGAAATGAACAGCTCCATGTTCACAACTTCATAGTCACAACACTAGAAGTAAATAAACGACAACAAGAAACTCTCAATTACTCGCTTAAACAAAGAGTTGTTATATTCTGTAAACACATACAATAGATTCATTTAAAATAGGTTACCCCAACTTTGGCGAGGCTGCTGTCCGACAATTAACGTTTTACCAAAAAATTATGGTTCACTGGTCAACGAATTACAACCCTAAACTGTAAGAAGTGACTACAGGCGTCAAATGTACGGAAATAGAAGTGCTTCCTCGAGTAATGATTATAACGTTACAACTTAGGAAGGTAATTTCTTCAAGGAATTCCTCAATACAGCATCTTATTAAAACGTCTTTAAGTTTAGTAACCTTTCACCTTGGCGAACTAGCTGTAATCTCCAGGTATTCCGTAACCTAGCTCTATTTGTAAGGTAGCTGAGACATCGCGTCATTTGAACCGAAACCTATACCAACCTTTCGAGCAAGGCATGAAAGATTCTCATCATCAGCAAATATTAGTACTCTCTGAAGGCCATCCATTACAGATACCCAATGGATGGTTTTCTTGACTCTCTGGTACATCGGCCCATCAACGCTGTCCAAGTCATCCACTCTTTCAGGTACCGCGACCGATGATCCACAAAGCAGTCCACAAGTGGCGTCTCTGTCTTCTAATTGCTTCCGGTCATCGTCGACAGGCGGCGTGCTCTCATCTAGTTCCACTCGAATTTCACCGAAATCATCCTGTAATTAGAATGGTTTTGTAATGTCCTCCAAAAAAGCAAAACAATTTTCCTACCAAACACCGCAGACCCGAAAATGGACGAGCCAATTAAAATAGACCTTTCCCGTATTCCAACAAACAATGGAGCCGATTCGAGGTCAGGGTGGACAAAAATACAGCAAGTGTGTGAAAATGCACACCCCAACCTCACTCTGCTGCAATTATTCGAAAGCACTGAAGTGGAATGCGGGAAAGGTCTATTGGAAGTTTAAAAAACATACAAATGGACCACGCGAGGAGCGTCACAATTGGTTTTGGTTTCCCTCCAGATTGTTTCAGAAAAACACAAACAAACACAGAAAACGGTTGCGGTAATAGTCCATTTTACAGTCCCATGCTTAGTCATTTGGCCTTTGAACAGAAGAGAGGCTAGAAGTGACATTGTTACGGTACAAACCTTACCACTTTTTAAATGTAAATTATCCTGTTATCACGTTAACCAATTTCTACATGGAAAGTAATTCTGATGCCAGGAC
>Ga0126338_10001665_pt1:0-2500 | contig 14592 bp, 9 predicted proteins | sample OrbCmetagenome_2_FD_92529 | JGI IMG/M metagenome (GOLD analysis project Ga0126338, IMG submission 92529) | Coral microbial communities from Petempiche,Puerto Morelos, Mexico - Orbicella C C metagenome | ecosystem: Host-associated > Invertebrates > Cnidaria > Coral | place...
GTGCAAGTTTTCGCCTTCTAAAGATTTATAAACATGTCACGCCTTCTCAGAGGGATATGTCAACTCAAAATGCCGCCAGCCAATGAAATAACAGAACCCCTAGCGTTCACAGTATGGAAAGTTGAGCTTCGGGGTAAAGCGATAGTGTTTCAGTCACGTTTTAGGCGCATACGTTTTAGGCCGATGGTCAACAATAAAGAGCAAAATGGAGAAGGGCGATGTGCAACAAAACAAAAAGAAACTGAGGGGTAATTGCCGAAGCGTGATTACAAAAAGACACTCTTGACAGACATGAAACCTCAAATTGAAAGTATTTGATATAGGATCTCTGGATTAAGCCGTTTGCCGCGAAAAGGTCGCTGAGGAGTCCATGACTTTTGGGGATTATGACACCTTGACGGTTTATTAACTTTTATTAAAAAAACCCTCTTTTTCTCAATACCTCGCGCACGTTTTAATATTTTATTTTCGTTTTTTGGGAAATGTTACCTTGAATAATGAACTTTAATTTGGTCGGAAAAAAGAAAATTTGGAAAAAGTAGCCCCGCGAAGGTTTGAAGTAATCTTAATGTACCATCCTATACAAATATGGTAAGCGTAGACGAAATTTTTTGGAGCTTTTTTATCGTTATGTTATTTTATTTTAGTTTTGTATATTTTGGGGGCGTCTTTAATGAAACAATTATTCCATTCGCGTTTGTTGGATACCTCAACCTTTTCTTCTCTGCCTGATCATATTTTCGTTCTCTTTACTACTATTTGAATCGTTTTCACCCTGATGGGGCCCTTTAAACGTGTTAGGATGACACATTATGTTTAACTATGAGTTGCTATTTCTATCGACTTTCGAACGTGTCAGACACCGTTAAAAAGGAAACTGCGGAAGTTAAAAGACGGAATAACTCAGCATGGGGATAACTGTATGTGACTTAGTCGGCGCATGCGAAATGGCTCGAGAAACGACTAGAAAAGACTATATCAACCTTCAGTAAAATCAAGAGGAATCGTTTTCTTTCGGTAAAATCTTTACCTGATCTTGTACCTTTAACTCATAGCAAGTACATTTGGGCAATCAATCGATCGATCGATTTTGACCCGCGCGATCAGTCAACCAACTAAAACCAACCAATCAATCAATTGTCCACTTTCGCTTAGCTGTCTGGTGAAAGTCTTCGCAGTTCAACATCGACAAGACTTGAAAAGACCGCGCGGGTCTTATTTGCTATATTTTACCCTTACAATTCTACTTTCCTTATTATCAGTACAAGGAATTCATTGAGCATATTTGTGTGTTTTATTTGTTTGTTTAATATTTTTAATTAATTACACAGTGCGTAGATCTTAGTCGTTTATCCGTTTCTTTATCGCTCTTCATAAGCTTTTTCTTCCTTTCAATAACTTGGGGCAAGAATTTATTTGTTAGAGGAGGACACATGTTAATCTACATCCCTCTCTACACTGTATTTCACCTCGGCTGTTTCCTGGCCCAGTGCCTTCGAAACAGTGATCGCGGTCTTCAAGTTGGTAGTCGTTCAAATTTGGTGTATCTTCTTGGTAAACTTCTGGACGACGTTTTTCCTCCTCAGTCTGAACAATTTCTTTCTCTTCTGGGATTATAGCGCGGTCGTACAAGTCGTCCTCATAACTCTGCTCTCTAGTGCGGCCATGAACTTTACCATCCCGAGAAAAAGTTACAAGCAGGTAAACCATGAACACTTTAAATGGAGATACCTAAACCAAAACGAAAAACTGTTAAAGCCTACAAATGTAGCCGTCTGAATACAGTAGCAAGCACTTCTCATCGACGACTAAGCATTTATTAGACGCTTAGGGAGTAAGACTGTAGACCCTAAGTGGCCGGTGTCTTCAGGAAAATCACTCGTAATTGCGTCGCTTAGTAGGAAAATGCAGAATAGTACGTATCACCGTTAAGTTTCCCACTCTTCATCAAAGTTTTCTTCGAGGACTCGAGGGCAGTTAGTGGGCGAGAGAAAGTCAAGCCGGTAAAGGAAAAATTAGCGGAGAAAGCTGGAAAAGAAGCCAGGAGTCTCTGGGGACGAAGTCCTACCCAGCTGGTTTAGTCATGTGAATGCTGGCTTCCTGATTGGGCAGAAAAAATCCTTTGTATTTTACCGCGCAATCAGCGGGCAACAGGTCTATGTATACAGCTGGTCTGTTTCTTGTGTTCTAATATGAAGCCCACGTAAAGGCTGGGCGAATGTAGAACGTCACCTATCATGCTTGCAAGAAATCCAGAATATTTGCATTCATCACATGTGTCCCAATGCTATAGTATGCTTTAGAAATAAGGGAGGGAGTTAATGCAAATCACCGATGTGTAATAATAATAAAAATAAGACAATAAATGTTGAAAGGGAAATCCAGATGTTGTCGCTCAATTAATAATTCTTTGACGTGAACATAATAAAGGGGTATTAAACATGGACAAGAGGTGATGTTAGACCTTTAATGGACTCACATCGTTTCTTTCCGTAACCAA
>Ga0126338_10001665_pt1:7500-14592 | contig 14592 bp, 9 predicted proteins | sample OrbCmetagenome_2_FD_92529 | JGI IMG/M metagenome (GOLD analysis project Ga0126338, IMG submission 92529) | Coral microbial communities from Petempiche,Puerto Morelos, Mexico - Orbicella C C metagenome | ecosystem: Host-associated > Invertebrates > Cnidaria > Coral | place...
ATTACTCTTCTGTTTAAGTGTTCTTTTTTTTTTTTTTTTACAAGCATCCCTTGATTTGGGTCTATTAATATTTAGCTCGAGGACCTGAAACTTTTTTTCTCGTTAGCTTGATTATATTCAAGGTATACACTTCATTGCTGGATGGTACGTGGCCCAAAAAGAAGTCTGCGCGACGCAAGGACAACCCATTGCCTTGCTCTTGATGTTTAGCAAAGGAAGAAGAAAAAACTACCAAAAGCTATTTTACTTGTGTTTTTAATTAAGAAAACATTTCTCCGAACTTTAACAAACTTGATTAATTGCTAGTTAAAAAGGATCACTTACCTTTGATTTGAAGCTCATCATGGTTGGGATGTAAAGATATCAGGGTGAATTAAGGCACCGATTCACTGTACTGTGTTCACCTAAAGTTCTGAACTCTGTGAATCTCCTTGGACTGAACAGTCTCTTTTATAGCAACATGTTTCGTCATGATAAACCTGACTCGCATGATAAAAATATATATATTTTTAGGGAATTACGCTCAAGGTCCATTTTAGAAGTTGTGAAAAGTCCACCAGAATTGCTGTAGCTCTTGCATTGTATATTTGGGAGTTAGCTTCCTCTTATCAGTTCAAAAGAATGCGGATTAAACGTCCTGGAATCAGTTATCTGAATCGAGACTCTCGTTTGTAAACCTTTAATTTCGTGTTCCTCTTTCTATTTTAGATTTCAGGGCTCACTTTTTGTTAATAAACTGCAGTAACTTCTCTTTTTGTTTCAGTTGTCGTTCGTGATCTTGTGATTTCACGTTCAATTAACTTAATTTAATGCTTGCTGATATTCCATCAGATATTTTCGATACACTTCCTGACGTTGTTTCGTTGGAATTGTTAACAAAGCCGTTATAAGTGGAAATCGATTCTTGCAGCAAATATAGCAAATAAGCACGAGACCAGAACATGTGACATCACTTTGAAGAGGCCACTTGGCTTTTCTTAATGTGAATGCTTGCGGCATGGAATCAATAATTAATATAAACAAGTTATCAATATCGTGAGACGGCTATGATGATGTGGCTATCACACACATTTCAGGAACACGTATAATAATAATGCATATTTAACTAGGCCCTGATTATTTATTTACTTCTGGTTTATCGACGGTAGTCGTTAAAGCGAAACCAACCCGGCACTCGGTTTTAAGATAGATCTATGGTGGTCATAATTATAATGTCGCAATGTTTGTCAAGGAAATCTGCTTAACCGTGACGCTTACAAGAGTGGGTGTATGCTGCCACCGACGCTGTTACGAAACCACGCTCTGTCAGCTTCGCGGAACCAGTAATTAGCTAATTCCTATTAATTGAGTCGAGAGACCTTGTTCACCGCCACATGAACTTTACATAGTTTGGAAATACACGTAGTTTATTTCAATTTCACATCCCAGCTAATGAACGTTCTCCATTGGTAAAAAATTATCTGTTGTTTTGACCCGACGAGCTGTCCAAAAGCTCATTTCCATCGGTCATATTCATTACAGACTAGCCGTGTATAAATAACAGGTGCAACCGAAAGTAGCTCTAACAAAACAAACGTGCCATAATTAACATTTATTTCAAGGAGAAACAGCATTATTAATTGTACTTCAATCACACTGAAACGATTTTAAAATATAAATTAATCTTGATGAAAAATAACACAGCACTACGAGCGGGCATCTCGGTCACTCGTCAGTGGCCTAAGCAATCGGCCGATTTCTCAGTAATGTACAGAAGTACTAACTTTCTTATAAGCGAGGTGAACATTTGGTGAAATGGGTATCAACTCCGATTAGACAAATAACAGCGGAAAAAAAGAAACATCCATCCTTCGCAGAAAAAAAGTCCCTTCCTTGTATTACCAGTTTAAAAATGACACCTTAACGTAAACTTCCGCTCCTGCTCTTTATTTAGTACAAGAACGTTGTTGAAGGCACTCGCGCGTAACATATGGTAAGAACCTGACTCACTCCAAGCAACCGATCGACTTCCTTGGTTTGAAAGTGTCGAACCTTGGATCGTCTTAAAGGAAACTCGATACCGTACAACTGGAAAAACCGGTTTATTTCGACGCGTTACGACGTCAAAGGTCTTCTTCGTCGTTCCTATTTATCCAGAAAGGAACTACAAACAACCTCAAGGCGCACTATTAGAACTGAGATCAGAATTATAACTGTTAAGGAAATCCTTGTTTTCAGCTAAAGTTGATTCACTGCTTACAATTTAACATCGATATTGTCAAATTGGAGACTAAGGATAGCTGACACTTCCGATCAAACGACATCGATATACGAGAAAAGAAAGTTGATATCAAAGCTTTCCAACAAACAGGCCAATAATAAGTTTGTCTTCCGGTTGATAGCGGTCTAGCTTGGACTCCATTTCGTTGCTGTCATTGTTTTCACTGTACCAGGGGTATCTTCAAAGCTACATGTAACTGTTAACACTTCTTAAATATTGTTATCATTACTAGCAGTTACTTCTAAAATTGAAACTTAACGTACATCTCTGTTGTATATCTGCGTACATGATATTGCCACTTATCGTTCTTCCAGTGACAAGATGATTTGCGTTTAGTGCATAAGATATACCTCTCCAAGTCCCTCGACAAACTACCGTGATTCAGGTGTGGATAACAAAACCCAAGGTATAACGATGACTGAAAAGCCAGTAACGGATGAAAGTTATCAAGAACAAGCTATTAAAAATAGATATCGACAACAATATATTTTTTTCCGAAAGGAAAACTACTTTTAATTAGCTGTCGATAACAGACAGTTAACTAGCTTTGGTAGTCTTCGAAACAGTTGTCAAAAGCCAAGAAACCACCAGTATTTATTACCAACGGTTTCCGCGCAGAGCCAAAACATGCAATCTGAAAATTCTCGGCGAACGCAAGGTGCCATGATCTCACATAAATAACTGTAGATACCTGTCGCTTTGGCCTGAACCATGTGGAAAGCACCCTCAAGTACAAATAGTTGTCGATCTAGTTTAGCTGCCAATATTGCCGATTATTAACTTTCTCGTCTATCGAGGACCTAATACGCAGTTCACGTTTGTTAGTTATCATTGGTAGGGTGTAAAATGTGAGTTCGGCATTTACAGAAACGCCCTGGGAACCATATTTTAAATTTATCGCAAAGCAGGTTAGGTTGTATCTATCTGCGTACGTACTTGTCTATCATATTTCATCATAATCATCAACCATCTTTGATAACAATAATATTCGCTTAAAATTTTTAAATCTTAAAAGGTGTTATTACAAGGCTGAAAAGTAAAAAATAAAGTAAAATAAAAGAAAGACCTAAAGTGTTCGCCTAACTGAACCAACCATCTTCTTGAACCAACGTTTTTTGAAAACCAGCGTAACATGCCTTAAACGAGGCAGCGTGGCCGAGTGGTCAGCGTGTCGGACTCGCAATCCAGCGGTCCCAGGTTCGAGTCCAGCTCTGACAACCACTTGGATTTGTTTCTCGCTAGTCCGGAGTTCAAATCATCGGCCACGCTCGTAAATAGCCAACTGGTTTGCCTCCGGCCAGTTGGGATTCTTAACAATGTTATGTTCAATTTGAATTATTTGTTTACGTTGTTTGCTCGGCCCCACTAGCACTTGTGCTATAAACATTGCCGAGGGTAAATAAAAGTTACATTTTTTTTATTTTTTAAAGTTTGTTTACCCTTGGTTTACAACTATTCACACGTAGACCGTTTAACTTCACTACAAGCATCTTCTGTAAATTGAAAACAAGGTAAGTGATTGATGGCCTAATTCCTTTAAGGATAAAGCTGCTCCATCAGAGAAAAGTTATAACTGTCGTTTTCAACCGCGGGACTGAGATAGGGCCTTTATATGTCGGCAGTTAAATCACCTAGCATTTTTTGCGCTTTACCTCGTCCTCACAGAGAAACAGACTACAGGCTAAATAAGGAAGGCTAACGTGGCAGCGTGTTAGTGCGCTAAAGCCCGAGCATTTCTTCACAAGCTCCCCACCTCCTCTGTCTGAAAAAAAGGTCACCACTACATCACGGCTTCAAATGGAAATACAAGGTTTGCAAACAAAAGATCCTTTGCACTGTAACCATACAAATTTTTTGTTCCAAGACGAAGTTATAACTAGTTTAAGAGACATTTGTATCTTGGGTTAAAGGTGAGTTTGTCTACAATCCTAGACGGCTATACACATTGTTGGAGGTGTCTACAATGAGTTACGGGATTCAACGCATGGGGTAAATCCTACGTGGTGGTATGTCCATATTTTTGTTCCAAGTTATAACTAGTGTAAGAGACATGTGTATCTTGGGTTAAAGGTTAGTTTGTCTACAAGCCTAGACGGCTATACACATTGTTGGATGTGTCTGCAATGAGTGACGGGATTCAATGCATGGGGTAAATCGTACGTGGTAGAACAGAGTCTATTTCCAACTTTAGACCCTCTTAGCCCTTCAGGTGTGCTACTCTACTCTTAATAGGTAAACTGTTCCCTTCTCCCACACTCAGTAACAACTGCCGCGCTTTGATGAGTATCGGGACACATTTAATTTGAGAGATTTTCTTTACATGAACAACAGAAATCTTTGTTGTTTGCTCAAAGTCAAATATCAGAGATCAAATGAGGCCTTGTGCCGTTTTTGGCTACTGATTGGGAGGGGAAGCAGGCCGTGGGAGGTAAAATGTGATTATTTCTATAGTATCAACAGTTATAGAACTAAAGCATTTTATGCATTAAAACACATATGCCTGCAACAGGTTCTCTAACTGTAACTCGTTGGTAAAACTCATCAAATAGAACTGAGTGACATTTTCCACTCACAGCATATTACATAGGCTCTATCTTTTATCGTGAATCTCAAAGTAAAATGTCCATTTTTTCATATTAGTTTTGGTTCAACCCATTTAGTTTAACAGAACACCCTGAGTCTTTCAGATTCTTTTCTTAACACTTCAATCAGTACAAAACACTTAATAGTGTAGACTGAGATTGAATGGTCCCTTGTTTACATAAGTTTCTGATTAAATGATCAAACTACAAAATTAGTTTCTTACTGCATGTACCCTGTTGCCAGTAGCAGAATTGTTTTAAAAAACATATATAATCTTTGCACTTTTAGTTTTAGTTTTAAATCTACAATTTGGTAATAACTGCTTAACCAACAACTAATTATACTGATTTTCCTACTAATTTATCCCACTATTTGACATGCGACTTCGATCCACTTGCACTTTGCACCTTGGACAGAATCGAATCTTCTGATAACTCTCCTAACGCCGTTGCGTAAATTGCAACGTGTGCAGGCTGGAACGTGTTCAGTCAAGGAATAGTCTACCGGAGAAAATAACACCACGGATACTTATCAGTTGCGAAACAGGACGGATTACATAACTCTGCCAACGTGGGGAAGGGTTTGGTATAGGCTGTGTACACTCACACCAAAAGAACAATTTTTTTATAGAGTAACTTTCTGTACCAGCGATAAACTGACCATTTCATTGCTTTAAAGGGCACAGGACAGGCTCCTTTAAGCTGCCTGTTCTGTTGGCTGTTATAGCTATTGATGCTTCTAAGTGTACAGCATCGACGTTTCTACGAGAGAGCATGAACACCAACAAAATACAGTGTATATACGTCTAACTGATATAAAAACATCATAATTTACAGCAAAGGATACGTGGAACGCCTTTTCAACAGTGGACTTGTGCGTACTAATCTTTCCTTTGGTCATGGGTTTGACATTTTCACCCACCCACTGTATGAACACAAACTTCACTGTTGTTATGCCATCAACTTCATCTTGCTAGAAAAGAGAAAGGAAGATGGAAAAAGTCAGTAGCTAAGCAGAAACAAAAACTTGATCGTGAAAACTGTAACCAAGAATGTATTTATAAAATGTTCAAGGAATAACGCGCGCTACGATTGGTCAGTTCGAGTTCATTATTTACCAAATAGAAGATGATGTTCCATGTTCTCTACGAAAATAATGCACGTTTCAGGTCTAGAAAAACTGCTAGAGGACGAACAAGCGGAACGCAAGGGCGTTGAGCAGTTTCCCTAGGCCTCAAGTATGCATTATTTTCTTAGAAAACATAGGAACACAATCTTGTTTGTGCCGATGAAAATTTTTACAACGATATTGGCGCAATAGAAGTTAATAAATATAATTATTTATTATTTATTATCATTATCATTACCATTATTATTATTATTATTATTATTATTATTATTACTATTATATAATTTCCATTCATTTTATTCATTCATTTTATTCATTTCTGTAAACTACATTTTGCTTCCCTTTTCAAGGATTTTAATACAATTGTTATCTAAAATAGTTCTGCGCTGTAAACAATTATCATGTAAGGTTTTAGTGAATTACTATTATTATTATTATTATTATTATTATCATCATCATCATTATTAGTAGTAGTAGTATTAGTATTATTATTAGTATTATTATTATTATGTCCAATTACTAAAGAGCCCAATAAAAATTTATTACTGAGCCCAATAAAATTTATTATTATAGTTATTATAATCATTATCATTGTTATTGTCATTGTCATTGTCACTGTCACTGTCACTGTCACTGTCACTGTCACTGTCACTGTCACTGTCACTGTCACTGTCAATGTCATTATCATTGTCAATGTCAATGTCAATTGCTGCAATTTTTTAACAACACTCAAGAAATAGAGAAGTTTTCTCGTGTGCTTATATAACTGAGATTTGCTCTAGGTGTGTATACTGGGTTTTGTTTGAAAAAACTCTGCACAAACCCTTACAAACATGACACAGTGATGCACGCACCACTCTAAGCAAAGCATAAGCGACCATATCATTTTCCAGCAAAGCTACGATCCCTTTCAGTCCATCTGTGCCTTTACCAGTCAGAACAATGGGCTTCTTGGCATTCTTTTCTGCATAAGAACCAACACACCTAACACAATGAAACAATGAATGAGTTGCCAGTAATCGGATACCCGTGTTTGCGCGAAGAACTCTGGGATCGTCAGGGGGCAAACATTGCTAGTCGCTAGAAGGAAATGTATGGCGAAAAGTTGTTTCGAGGTACAA
>Ga0126338_10001667_pt1 | contig 14586 bp, 7 predicted proteins | sample OrbCmetagenome_2_FD_92529 | JGI IMG/M metagenome (GOLD analysis project Ga0126338, IMG submission 92529) | Coral microbial communities from Petempiche,Puerto Morelos, Mexico - Orbicella C C metagenome | ecosystem: Host-associated > Invertebrates > Cnidaria > Coral | place: Petempiche,Puerto...
AAAACAATTATTCCATTCGACCTTGTTGGATATGAAGTGATCATAACCAACTCGCGCTACGCGCTCGTTGGTTATTTATCACTTCATATCCAACGCGGTTTCATGGAATAATTGTTAAGTAGACCTCTTTGATTTTCAAACCGAGAAAATTCACATCAAGGATCTTCGCTTTCCAGGCAAAATGCCTTTAATTCAGCAAAAATTTTCGGAGAAATTTAGACTAATAAATTTTTCATTTTCATTTTAATTAGAGTATCTGTCGTATTGCAACCACTATTGTGGCAAGTCGAGCTTTAAAGTTGTAAATATGTCAATAAATCATCATTGTTTGCCATCTTTATTAAGCGCTTTTCTGAACGCGCTCGGAAGAACATAAAGTTCAGAATACCAACCTTTCAACGAGTCGGTTAAAATTTTCCTCAATTGTTTTCAAATAACTTTAAAATGGCAGAGGAAACAACATCGAAGTTTGTACAAAAAAACACAGACACAGCTTTTGAAGTTAATCGACGTTACGAAATATATCTGATCAGAAAATTAAGCACTGTAAACTAAAATTGATGTAGCAAATATACGGCAGTTTGGCTTAGTGAAGCCGAGGTTTGACAGCGATTGATGTGACCGTTTCTAACTCATTAAAAAAACGATTATTTGGGATAAGATTTTATTCAAACGGCTTATGGAGATCTTAAATTAAAAGTACAGATGGTGAAAAAAAAACTTAGAGCGAGGTCTTCCAAAAAAATTATGATGAATTATATCTAAAGTATAATCTCCGTAACTTTCTTAGAATTTACTTAGTCCAATAACTTTGAAATTTTCACAGTAATAGGCTCATCTGACATAGCACTCATTCTTTACGTGGAAGATGTTCCAGCTTTTCTGCATAAAAGCTGGTTTCTACCATATACACATACAATAATTTATGGAGAAATTTCGTGGCCGGGAAATTCGAGCCTGTACCTGAAAGCACCCAACGTTTGCCGTCTCATATCCGTTTTGCATTCGCTTTTGTATTTTAAGAACACTTACTTTGAAATAGATTTTGTACACACCTTCCAATTAGAAAAAATTCTAGCAGCGGAGATATCATCAGCTGCCATATTAAAGCAACCCTGTAGCTAAATATGAATTATATTAAATGAATTTTTTTTAATGAGGTGAGCAATAATTGTTCTACAAGCTTGGCACGTATCTGCCCTTCTGTATCAGAATAACGTTCACAAGACTTGAAGCAGTATTCCAAGCTTTAGTGAAATGTCTTAAACATGAAGTGGAAAACCATTAGAGACTAATGAATATATCTTTCTGTGAGAAACTCGCCCGCTAAGGTGTCGTGTTAACAACTGTGCAATCGCCTTAATAGCTGCCTAATGAATATTCGATATCTTATTGATAACTTCTCTGGACAGATAAAAAAGTCTCCCTTAATAGGAGCTTTTCTTAACACCTATGATGTTAACTTTAAGCTTTTTTTTGGTATTTTATATCCCTACGGTATTTCCAAAGACGATATTTACTGTTGACATGACTTTCTGTCAAACGTCGCCAAAACGAAAACGGTGGTACAAATGTGAGCCCAGCTACCCACACCAGAAGCGTAAAATTCTGTAACTGATACTCAGTTTTCTTCTCTCCTCCCGCACCCAAAAGAAAGGGCCAACCTGGTCATTCTTCAGGGCGCTTTTTCCTTCCAGTCAAATGTGGAAATTGGAAAAACCAAACAAACAAGTAGTGACAGAAATGTGAAAGTAAATTTACATTTGCATTGACATGTACTTTACTAGTCATCTGCCCACAGCACCTGGGTTTGCTTTCCAGGATGGCTTGGAGGGTTTGAGGGTATCACTGCTCTCTTGAATGGGATGCTAGCTTTTTCGCGATCGTATCTCTGGCGTCGAAGACGCATGCGTTGAAGGTTCCCATCTCCGTTATTTTGTCTGAGTATCCTTAAACTTTACCACTATACATTTGTACTTCTGGTTATGATGTTGTTATTAAAACTATCTGACCAAAGAACACAACATAATGACGCTACCCCTCAGCGCCACAACTTAAGCAACTCGATCCGAACTCCCGACAAACCATTAGTCCGCTACGCTTCCATATTTATACAATTATATCTTTAAAAAATAACAACCCGAGACTTATTCCCAGATTATAAAATGACTTACTTGAACTTAATTTCAGGATCACAGGAATCGATTATTTCTGCAGCAAATGCGGCATGTTGTAGCCACGATGTTGTTATCACCTTTGGAGCAACCATTGAGATCATACAGACTGTGAGGACTGCTCTCTAAATATAACTTCTTAACTCGTCATGTGCCTTAAAAAGCGCTTGGAAAACCAACAGAATTTAACATTTACTCTTAATGAGGATACACTGAAACAGCTTTGGCAAATATTTAAATTTTGTAGGTCGTGTTGCCACCATTGACAGCAAAACGGCCCTTATCAAATGCAAACAGAGTGAAAAATACGAAATGCAAATCAAGAACATCTGTCAACAAGGAATATTGAACGTTAATGGCCATGAAAAGACCACCTGTCTGAAAACGGCAAATATTTAAACATCACATATACCATCTTTTGTAAACCAAATGTTCTCATCTGCATTCGAAAGATGTAATTGAGCCCTTTACAAGCAGTTATATAGTGAAGTTAGATACATAATTAATAAAACAACGACAGTTTTGTGAACTTGACTGGACATGGTATGAGATTTGTTGACCGAATTTTGAAGTTCAAAGTGTTAGTGGAACGAGTGCGAAGTCAAGTTCGCAGCTCTCAAGGAATCCTTTGAGAATGCATTCCTTCTTAGACTTTTCACTTGCACTTGCAGGCAACAGCGTTCAATTAAAACTCAACCGCATATTTCTTTAATTAGAAGACTTTGAATTACCAAACATTTACAAACGAATTCAGTGGAGGATTTAAGGTTTTGCATTTTGTTCGCCGGTCGACCGTATAAAAAGTTCCCAAGAGGCGGCTAAGATCTAAGGAGTTACCTGTAGAAAGGCTTAGAACACAATGTCAAATATACTCTAAGCGAGAAATATATAGATATATATAAAAGACATTTTTTTGGTTTTGTTCTCTGGTTTTATAACTTATGTTGCACCGACGATGTTAAGGGGATAACTGCATTGAATAGTAAAGAATTCTGAAAAATGTACTTTCGTTCATTGACGTTAATGAATGTTTGTCTTTACGCAAAAATCATATTATTATGAACTTGGCTGAAAATTAATTTTTCAGGCTAACTTGATCACACTATTGTGTTGACAAACTTTTACTGACGATAACTTTTTTGGCATTCTTGAAAAGTTAAAGGTGTAGGTCTCGGAAACGGAAGAGCCGACGCCAAAATGAGGCAAGTTGCTTCTTTCACCAGTACCAGATAGCATCATAATCCCCGCTATTTAATAGGTAATTCTTGAGAAAAAAAGGTTGTCGTACCATATTTTTGAAACCTTCCCAGGATGTTCCCTACCAGGCACTATTTCGAGAAATGAAATAAAAAAGATAGGTCACCATGTTCGTAAAGAGGATATGATGGCTCAATCTTGTCCCATTTATGCCTGTACTGTAACTAATTTATAATTACTCGCGTTAGTTCATGGAATAACGTTACATTTCGAAAACAAACTTGTCTCGAGTATATGGAACAATGTGATATATAATTTGTGGAACAAAACCCACAATTTAAACGAAATCGATTCATAAAGTTCGTCGGTTCGTTGTTTTTAAGGTCATAATTTGCATCATCGAGTAACGATTTTGTGCACGCTTTTAGCTCTTATCTTTTTTTCCTTCCAGAAATTTGTCTCTTAATTTTTCAACTTAATGAAGATGAGTTAGTACAATTTTTAATTATTATTTACCCGCTCAGAATTCACATGCTTAATTCACATTATAATATGAAAACAAACATGGCAGCTATCGCGAATAAGCTCTATTTGCTCGCAAAACAAAAGCCAATGGATTGCCGCTTTCCTGAAAATGACGCCTACCATCGGGATGAGATTGAATACAAAACACATGCAAGTAATTCTTTACACTTTCAACGCTTATCCCTGAGCGTTAGAAACTTTTTTTCTTCGTTGAGTTGTGGGGCAAAAACATGAAACATTTCGGGAGTTTCGGAGGCCATTTCGGACGCCATTTCCCCCGCACGACATCCGCAAAAGTCCTCGCAGCATGCACGCGCGTGTGCCGCAGGTGATGGCGCAATTTGTTCTAAAAATAGAATTATTGTCCCATATCATGGGGACAACCCCAATATTTGAAATGGCGCGCGCTTACGGTCTCCGTCCCCGATTATGGCTCCTGATATTACTAATGAAGATAACGATGACGTCATTTCCCAGTTTTCACGGTTGTTTGTGCAAACAGTCAGTTTGTCGTCATAGTAAAAAGAAAATTACACGGTGGCTTAATTTTAAATATATGAATTATATTGCCTCATGTTAAAACAATATTTTACTCACTCGCTGCGCTTGTCCGTAAAATATTGATTTCATCGCTCAGAAATAAAATTCAGATCTTTGCGCCGCCGTGTAATATTCTCAATGTTCTGCCCCAACGTAGCAGTCATATCCAAACAGGTATTCGCAAGATCGCTCAACCTTTTCTGTAGTGATCACAACGATTAGTGCAGCGAACTTACCAATCATGCAGAAACCAGGCTTATAGCAGCAAACAGTTTACCAGGAGATCCAAAATCCTTTAACAGAATGCTTCAGCAATTCTTTGCCACAGATTAATGTTTCACAAATCAATAAACTTTGTTGCCTTATTTGTTGAAGAAGATTTCTGCAGGGTCGAAATGGCAAGCTTTCGTGTCAAGGTAATGAAACAACACCGACAGTGAAATTCTCTCTGCGAATCAATCACCTCTCCGTCTGTGTCTTTATTGACATTTTCTTTTGTCGTCTACTTCAGTAAACGTAATCAGTTTTGACTTAAGGTTCCTTTCAACGCAATTAATTTTCTAGTCACAGTAACCAGCTGTGATGCCGGCCGAAATTTCACGCTGAGCTTACTTTACTTTATTTGACATATTCAAGGAAAATAACATCGTGCAATCAAAGTTTTGAGAAATATAGACGAAATGAAAGAATAATGTTCGAGGAATATTTCAGAACACACTCCTATCTCGCTTCTTTCCTCGCGAGTTTCATTCGACCCACGCAGAGAATACCACGACACCGTCGTTACCACCTGCAATAAAATGGCTTCGTTTAGATAAAACTAAAACGTCGACATCGTGCAATCGACTCAGATAATATTATAAATATTGAAATATGTAGTGAATAATAGCAAGATAGTGTCATTTTTGCTTTGGGCATGCGAAATGATCATAACCAGCTCGGTGAATGTTTCAGAATTAAAATCTTACCAAAACAGTTTCACTGACCCAAACAACCACTTCCTTTCACATCACATTTGAAACTAACTTAAAAACAAAAACTAATTCATTAAATAACTTATTCGTTATTCTTGTAGCTATAATTGAAAGGCACGTCACCAATTTGGGCACTCCCTAGCAAACGTCTTGCTTAAAAATGCAATTAAAATTGACCCCTACCAATTCCTTTGAGTTATCTGTTTTTAAAAACACACTTTGGAAATATAGGCTAACAGTTTTGAGGGTTGGCGTACGTTGCTTCTAGCCACTGTATAAAATATCCTACAGAAATAGATAACAGCGCTTTAACTCGGTACACAAGGCTGTTAACAAAACCCTTTTCTCTATAAACTTCTATGGAGGAAGGAGTACATGTCGCCTAGAGGTACATTTATTATTTAATCTCTTGTCAGTTGTTTTACTTTAGCTGCTGCTTAATCTTGTTATTTCTATTTCTATTTTATGTTTTCATGATGAATATTATATGTCCTATTCACACGCAAACGTTTCCAATTTTTTTCTTAAATGAAAACTGCCATCGACTGGTTTTTATAGGCGTACAAACATAAACCTAAGGCGAATACGCTGACGCAATAGATTGTCTTCATTTGTCGCCGTTTGTTAGGATATTTTCCAAACAAAAAGTGCGAATTATCAACATTTTACTCACTTTAGACGTTACGTTCTCATAGGCCAAAGTTCCTAATTTACAGACAGAATTACCCCGATGATGATCATCGACAAGTCGCGATGTTCTTCAGTCTACCAACATCATCATCATCATCATCATCATCATCATCGTCATCATTATCAACAACAACAACATCATCAACATCATCATTTTTTATTTGCAACACCATAAATAAGCATATGTACAATAATAATAATAATAACAATAATAATAATAATGATAATAAAACACAAACTGACAGGGAGAGAAGACCTCCAATAAACCAAGCACAGTTGTTTTAAATATAGCACTTTTAAGCTCTTTGTACGCGGCATGACCAATTCAACATTATATACAAGCTGAATTACTTCGCCGTTGATCATCGGCGAACTTGTGGCTTTTTCTTTAAAGTGAAAAAATACTTCGCAATTGTTTTATCGACTCGATCTGATTTTCTTCTTTATTATACGAGCGGTGGTATTAATTCGCCCAAAATCATCGACGACTTTTAGTGGTCTTCAGTTTCTTATCGTATTTTTCTAAACAACATGATTTTTCGATACACCTGAGTTGGCTAACTGGATGTCCTCTACCAAAATAAAGTTGAACTCTGACAAAGCATCACAATTTCCTCCCAGGCCCTACATTCCGCCGCTTGATATCTGCTCAGCTTCGATTTCGGCTCGAAATATTGGTGTGAGTTTTGATTCTGCGACAAATTTTGAGTTTCAAGCGTGTAGCATATGTATTCCAGCTGGCATAAGAATGTACTTAATCGCGAGGAGCTTTTTTCACGTGACGTGTAGGTTGGATAGTGGGAACGCATTATTGTGCCGACTTCCAAGAAATCTTATTGCAAACCTTCATGCTGCTATAAATTGTGCTGCTCGAGTAATTATGAATAAAAAGAAGTATGATGATGTAATTCCAGTGTCCATCGACCTTCTTTGGCTCCCATTTTGATAGCGCATTGTTTCAAGTTTCTACTATTATCATATGAGGCCTTAATAGGCCTGCCCAAATGCATTTCGGATAGCTATGTGCTATCTTGGTCAGGAGTTAAAATCTAATGCATCCTTGCTAATATTTCACGTGAAAATTAGTAGATTTCATCTACAATGATTTGCAAAATTCAAGTGAATAAGCAGACTACCATTCGCTCTTGTCGCGAAGGGTTGACGCTCTCATCCGACAAAGTTAAATGAGACCTTTCAAAACTTTACTTGACAAAGTATCTCTCCAGTGTATCAGGCTTTATATACACTATGCCACAGAAAATACAACCAATCAGAATACAGGAAAGCCGTTGTATATACGACAGTATATTCCAATCCTGTCGTTCGCGAAGGTTGCATTGATTGGCCACTGTATTTTCTATGGCATGATATAAAATATACCGACTTATGCTTAAAGGCTTGATATTGATATTCCGTGGTATGCTACTCGAAAGCGATGCATAACTAGTTTTTTTTTCCTCTGAAAACCCTATTCTCTATTAATATTGAGCTACCTAAATATAATTCAAAACCGCCCCAATTTGACCACCAAAAATTCAAGTTTCAGTAACTCCAAATTTGAATAAACATATTCAACAAGGATGCTGATCGTCTTTTGTTTGTAGCCAACATTTCAAGCGCATCATCCATGAACAAAATTAAATGAAATTAGAGCAATTTTAAGAAAATATTCAGAAACGAAGCAACATCAGCTTAGCTAATGTGACTTTGGTACCCGGGTATAAGAATCTGGTCACCATTACGTGCATGTTTCCTTTTGGTTTTGGTTTTTTTAATTTCCCGAATTTTGCATGTTTTTTTTTTTTTACTTTATGTTTCAATAAGCCACATTCAATGGTCGAATCAATTTTCTAATGTGGCTCCGAGGCTTTTAGGACAAACTTCTATCTATATTTGATGGTGTTTCTTTGCACCCAAGTCACTTTTGGGAATTGAGGGACAAACAAAACTTTTAGAAAAAAATTGAAACTTTGTCCTTAAAGCCTCGCGCCATGTTAGAATATTGTAATATCGTCTTATGTTGACTATTGACGGGTCCTCTCCGTTATTATTGGTAGTTGCACGTTCTTTGGAAGATCTTCATCATCAACATGACAAAGCATCAATACATAGGACGGTCCTTAGAAGCCGTTGTCAGGCGAAGTGCAACGATAATTTAGCTTTACTCTTACGGTGAAAGAAAAAAGAGCAATGCCTGAATTTGCTTGGCCGTGTAAAGTAACGGCAAAAACTGACGGAAGCAAGTACTCGTTACCACAACTAGATTACTTCTCCAGATTGTTTCTTTTGGCTCAGCAGTAGCGCTCTTGTGCGGAAGATATTTTGGATATTTTTAAGCTTGTTGAAGTGCAAGAAAAATCAACCAAAACAAGATATAAATGGGAACTGTCCGTTACGAACAATCAAAAAACGAAAACAAACTTGCATCATTTAAGAGACGTATTTTAAGTGTAGTAGCTTTCGCAAGCTGCCATTCTTTTATTATTGTAGTAGCTGTTATTGTTTTAGTGCTAGGGACATTGTTTCTGTTGTTTGTTTTATTGTTCTCTCAAAAGCTATCAAGCCATTTATGTGACACCCTGCGAGAGCTGCTACCGGTGCCTTTCACACTGAGGTCCACCCAAGCGTAATTAGTTTTCAAAGCTGTCTTTGTTTTCTATCTCAGTTGACTTATATCAGTGTTTTAATATCTTCTTTCGTGGCATCGAAATTACCAGTTTTCTTTAGTTTCGGCTGACGCAATGGTGGTCCTGACTGCTTTGTTTAATACTGAATATAATATTTCATTAACATGGGCTTAAGTGGATGGCAAATGATTCGATCAACTTACTTCTTAGACATTGGATAATCGTCGAATTCGCTAACGCCAAGGAGGCGAGTCATCGTCTAACTAGAAAGTATAATCTTATACTCAAAGAACAAGCCCCCATTCAATCTTGCTCTAGTAAGAACAATTACCATGCCACGAACAAAGTTCATTTGCGAATAATCGTCCACGTTCACGAGTCGTATCGTCGAATAGTTCCTGTCTTCTTTTGTTTCCAGGCAGCGACATGTTGAAAATTCAGCATTTGATGACTTTTGGTTTGGTCAGCCTTACGTTTGCACTTGTCCAAGCTATGAAAGGTTGTAAAGTTGTTTATTTACCCTCTTTTTTCGAAGGATATTGTTTCTCCGACCGAGAATGAATATTCTTATTAATGCCGATTTTAGGCTGAAAATATTCTTGTGAATATTCTTACATTATAGACCATTATTTCTGTTTTCGAATGTATTTGGTTTTTGGAAGGTGTTGAAGTAGCTTTAGAGCCAGCTTACTAATTGCCTATTTTTTTCTTTTTATTTATTTATTTTAAGCACTTAATGACTGGCCCTAAGGGAAACAGTTGTGTTAAACCGGGACCCTCAATGAAACTCACTTTTTCCGGTGGGGCCAGTCATGAAGTGTTTTGTTGTACTTTCCAACAATATTCTCTGGTTCCAACTCAAAAATAAAACAAACTACGAAGAAAATTATTTGCTTGACGCCGCGTTACTCACAAATTTATCGCGGTTTCAAGATGCACTGCCTGATCACGTGCAAGTCGAAAGTTTAAGTTGTTGTTTCGATGAGGAGTTACACTCTTTTTTTTAAGAACATTTTTTTTCTGGCCGGGGCTGAATATGTTTATTTTTCTGCCGAAATTCGGCTGAAACATTCTTATCAGGGAATACTTTTAGATTATAGGGTATGATATTTCTATTTTCTAATGTATTTGGTGTCTGGATGATGTGAAAGTGATTTTCGAGCCAGCCTGCAGGCGTTAAAGCCGGATATCACACACATAACTTCTTGTAAAAATGTTATAAGCAACGAACATGCGGCTAGAGCTGTATTTTTCACAACTGTGTAAGTTGTGTGCATACAGTGCTATGATCAATCATGTTCTTCATATCTTTCTCCGCAGTTCAAATATATGATCTTTCATGTACTCATTTGTATTCTTCATCATCTACGAGCATATTACGAACTCACATACTAACCAGTTCCCAGATGGCTTGATAGCTCAGTTGGTAGAGCACTGCACCAGTATCGCAGAGGTTACGGGTTCGAATCCCGTTCAGGCCTGAATTTTTTTCAGGCTTTAATTTCACAAGTGCTTAAGTTACGTGCATAACTGCGATGATCAATCATGTCTTCGTACCTTTCTCTGCAGTTCAAATATATGATCTTTCATATATTCGTTTGTAGTGCCGTATTTGTTGTTTCTGGTTAGTTTGCTATTTAGAGAAAGGAAGAGTTTTACATGGTTAAGTTTAAATGATATAGTTCTAATTCTATTCACAAATTTTCAACATAAACATCCGTCAGTTAGATTCTTTTCAAAATCTCAGCTTCGGGTTTACTTTTAAAATACTCTTAAAATTTGGCAAATTTCAGCCTCGATATTCTTACAAAACGTAGTTATAAAGAAAAAAGACTGTCGTGAATTTTGGCCCATGACGGGTGACGCGTTCACCTCAAATGAGAAAACGTATACGTATTTGAATTGGGAAGTAGAACAAATTTATTTGTTCATTTGTTTATTTATTGTTGAAAATATATATATATATTGACTTTCTAAGTGTAGAGTCAATCATATAAGATTAAGTTGCAAAGAATATCCCCTCTCTTTAAGCCTTCTCTTAATACCAAAATGATTCACCTTTGCCTACGGCCTCGTTCTTGTTTTTTTAAATACAATTATTTTCAAATTGGGCAGCATGTATGCCCGTTACATATGAATGATATATATCAATGCGTCATTGCAACGAGCTCGCATTAGCCCAGTATTCAATTAAGGCCTTTCCTATTTTCATTGCTAGGTCGACGCGAAGCGCAGCTTTACTGCCTAGGATGCTCTGGAGAAGGGGAGAATGCACAGAATGCTCAAGAAAGCTGTGATAAAAACATCGCTTCCGAGGATTACGGAGGAAGAAAACATGGTGTGTGGAGTGGGAAGTTTCCAGAGAGAAGATGGCTTTGAGTTTAATCGTGGATGTTTGACAAGGGAAGAATATAACGAATACGCAGCTGAATGTGCAGCCAGCACTAAAGGAACGTGTGTTGTAGCAATGTGTGATACCACCAATTGTAGTCCGGATGTACTGCCTGTAACTGGTGGTAACCGAGGGCAAATATTTGTTTGGAAAGTGGGTGTTATAAAAGAGGAAATAAAATTGCTGAAGGTTCAAAAGTTTTTCTTTTAATTTACCTTAAATCTTCTAACTTTATTACGGAGTACAAAATCGTGAGGCCTTTCTAGAATTATTACTAATCTTCAGTAGTTTAACGATCATTACATAAAAATAAAACGCAAAATAATATCACTAGAAATTCAAGCAATGTGCAAAAAATACGTAGCAGGGCACATTGCTAATTCAACAAGAAGCAGTTTGTTCTATCGCAGCAACTCGTCCATTTCAAATGACAATGTAAGCATATTACAACCACTAAATTCCGAAAAAATTCTCTACGAGGTGTTCCCTAACAAGTACTCGTTCTTTTCATTTTGGATATTTAACACATTACGGAAAGAAAATACCTTGCTTCTTAACTTTCTGAAATTACTCAAATATTGTTATTTCCATTATGGCTGGACAGTGCATGAATTTACTATTCATTTGTGATTACTTCTAAGCTTCTCTAACACAGCCCTATAAAATACTATGTCCAAGTCTATAAAATAAAATAATAGATTCGAATGAGGCGCATTCATTTATAAAATTATGGCTGCAAAAACCGTTACGGATACACATTGATACGACTCTGATGTATTTATAATCACGAGAAAATTTACACTATTTACACTAAAAAAGCTAATGAAATTTAGCAGTCTCGTAATAACAAATCGACAGAGTCGCCCCATCTTTCTTGATAGAAGGACTGAACAACCTAAGGGGTAAGACAAAACAACACTGTTAGCTATTATCGAGAATAATGTCTGGTCACTTTATCAATTTTCTCTGAAGCTATTGCAAAATTCATTTCCTTGTACAAATAAAAAAGAGTGTCATGGCGACCACAAAGGTACAGCGTAAGTAGGGTAGTATTTTGCAGCATAAGTTTGCGGTTTTGAAAACACGTTTTGTGAATTGTGTCAATTAATTAGGTCATTTGATATTTTTAAGAAACGTCAAAGTATTGTTATTTGTGCGAGACAAATAAAACTTCACCGAGTTGAAACTTCAATATTACTTAGTTTCCAATTGTATCATCTCAACATTTAACAAACACCTAAGTACCTTTAAATATACTGAAGTTCATCTAATCGCCTTTAGCCAAGTCCAAGGTAAAATCATCACCGATGAGTACAAATGGAGCCCAGTGCTTTACTTCGCTAAATTTCTCAGACTCTCTCAGACACTTCATGGCTCGATTCAGAGATTCACTGGCACTCCTTCCTTCTGCTAGGTGCAGGTAGAAACTCTTCATAAACTCCAGAGTGGCTTCGTCGTCAATTGCCCACAGGGCCACAAGAACAGATCGAGCACCGGCTCCCAAAAAGGCTCGTGCAATGCCAACCACACCCTCAGCCTTAATCTCACCACGGCCACTATGGCAACAACTTAGCACAACCAGTCCTGCTCGCATTTGAACTCCCATCACATCACTCATTGTTAGCAAGAAGTCTTCCTTACCAGGGTTCCGGGATGCTGGTGTAGGGTTTGGCGCCAAAGCAATTTCTCCCGTTTCCAGTCTACCATGTGCTGCAATGTGCACCAAACGAACTGAGGAAAGTGCTCTCAACACTTTAGCTTTTGTGGCATCTTTCCCAGTGAGGGGAGCAGTGTTGAGTATTTTCCCAATCGTCTCTACTTCTATCTTTGCAAATGGCAGCTCTTCTAACATTAATTCCGGATAACCAGTTGCAACTTCTTCTAAGCACGGATCACCCACGAGCAGCGCCCCAGACTTCTTGTGGTAATCTGGTGAACTATCTTTGATCAATTTCAAACTAGTCAATGACGGAATGACCCGGATTCTGAAAGACTCGCTCAAGTACTTTGAATTAGAATCCATGAATGCAGCATAAGGAGCCAGGCACAATGGACCTTCGGGAACAAACATCAGTTCGTTGCCATCAATCACGTCTTTGATGGGGCTAATGATGACGTCATACAATGTTCTTAAAGGATTGGTATCTGAGTGCGTTAGTTGGGATATAGTTTGATACCCCTTCTTTGACAGGTCTCCTCCGCTTTTCCTATCCAATGAACGATCCTCGCATCTCACACCTCTACTGACACCAATTTTGTCACGAGCATTGTGAGTTAAAGACTCCAACAATCTGCTGGCATTTTCCTTCGAACTATTATCGCTGACTTGTTTTCTTCTTAATTGAACATCTTTTCCATTTTGAATAATCCAGAAAATAATTTCTCTTTCGTGAACTGCCATGAAGACTGTATCTGAAGGGAGGCAACTTAATGTGTTGTAGGTCACTTTTTCCCCGGTATGTGGTGCTTTAGTTTCGTACTTTGAATTCATAAGATCTCTTAGAGCTTGTGCACGTCCTTGCTCGACAGTAAACAAAGCCTCAACTACGTCACCTTGGTTTAAAATCAGACGCCATAATCTGGTATAAACCACATTATTAACATTGCGGTAGCTAATTTTCCACTCATCTTTACCTTGCAGATCCTGCCTAAGATCATTGAACAATCGCACGCTAGAATGATAACAATCAAGGGCCTTCTTCAGAGAACATTGAAATTCAAAGCAAGCACCAAGATTACAATACGACCCTCCTTCTCCAACCTTGTCTCCCACTTCTTTGGCAATTTTTAGACTACGTTCATGGTACTCGATGGCTTTTTTGAAATCTCCCAGACTGTAATAAGCGTTGCCAAGGTTAGAATACGACGTTCCTTCTCCAGCCCTGTCTCGCACTTCTTTGGCAATTTTTAGATCTAGTTCATGGTATTTGATGGCTGTTTTGAAATCTCCCAGATTATCATAAACGTTGCCAAGATTACCATACGACCTTCCTTCTCCAGCCCTGTCTCCCACTTCTTTGGCAAATTTTAGACAACGTTCATGGTACTCGATGGCTCTCTTGAAATCTCCCAGACTGCGGTAAGCCCTGCCAAGATTAGCATACGACCTTCCTTCTCCAGCCCTGTCTCCCACTTCTTTGGCAATTTTTAGATCTAGCTCATGGTACGCGATGGCTTTTTTGAAATCTCCCAGACTGTAATAAGCGTTGCCAAGACTACCATATGATCTTCCTTCTCCAGCCCTGTCTCCCACTTCTTTGGCAATTTTTAGATGACGTTCATAGTATTCGATGGCTTTTTTGAAATCTCCCAGACTGTGATAAGCGTGGCCAAGATTACCATATGTCACTCCTTCTCCAGCCCTGTCTCCCACTTCTTTGGCAATTTTTAGATCTAGTTCATGGTACTCGATGGCTTTTTTGAAATCTCCCAGATTGCTGTAAGCGTTGCCAAGATTAGCATACGAC
>Ga0126338_10001668_pt1:0-7500 | contig 14586 bp, 10 predicted proteins | sample OrbCmetagenome_2_FD_92529 | JGI IMG/M metagenome (GOLD analysis project Ga0126338, IMG submission 92529) | Coral microbial communities from Petempiche,Puerto Morelos, Mexico - Orbicella C C metagenome | ecosystem: Host-associated > Invertebrates > Cnidaria > Coral | place...
GTAAATACCCCTAGTTTTTAGTTTTTAGTTACTTAGCGATTAGTTAATTGCAAACGACCCCACAAGCTCATGTAGCTTTAATACTCATCGTTTTAAAATAAAGGTTATCTATCTATCTATCTATCTATCTACCCAAAGTATTAAATGTATAATATAAATTAAATACATTAGGCTTTTGAAAGCAAATAAAAAGCAAGTCGTATGGAGTTGCAATTTTGTTTTTATAATAAAACCGTTACATGATTGATATACTGACAAAAGCTGCCTGTGACCTCACAATGCAAGGTCAGAAACTAAAAATAACAGTGGTCCTTATTAGTCAACAAAAACACTTCAAGAGCAAACAATGTTCAGTTCTACATGTTTCTACAAATTATGCAGTAGATCTTATTACTCAGCCAAAATACTTCATGAGCAAACATGTTTCTACATGGAAACTTGTTGACAAAATGACTCTTTTTATTAAATTTCCAACCCTTCTCTTCACAGACAGTTTCAAAACTATCACAGAATACATATTTATCCTTCCATTAGCATACTGGTAGTCAAAGAGTCTTATAAATGATTGTAGAATGAAAAGATCTTCAAAGACTGGCCAAAGGTAAAATAAGATTAAAAGGGAATTCAAGGTCCTTAAAAAACCCTTAGTAAGATCTCAGGGCTGTCAATAAGTTTTAGGTATAGCTTTATTCTCCACACCCATTACATTGTGGGTGAATTCTATCAACAACCAATTTCACCCATAGCATCAAGGGAAAATCAAGCATACAGGTACTCACCCGTAACATGTGTTACGGGTGTTATGGGTTACAGCCCTTTAGGACACTAATGTCCAGGATTGAATGCAAGTACATTGTTTAATTAGTACTTCATATTTGGCAGGGTTATTTGACATTTTCATATTACTCATATTTGACAGAATTGTGTGTGTTTTAGTGACTTTTTACCGATTAGGACACTTTGTGATGCTTATTATAAGGAATTTGAATCTCATTAGCGTTCAATCCTGGACATATCTGCTTTAGGACAGCTGTGGATCTAAAAACTCACTGGTCCATTAGCTTGCAGAGATTTTGGAGAGGATCTCATAGCAAAGATTCTTGTACATATGCACAGAATGATGAGATCTTTGCAAGGATTCTACACAATTTTCAAAGATTTGATGAAAATTCCACCGGAATCTTAAAGAATAACTTAATTATTACAGGCATACAATGTTAAAAGATCATTGTAGAGAAGCGTCTAACAATACCATACATGTATCAATGCAACCTTGAATATCTGACAAATAAAGATTCTCAAAGATACAATGTATCCTTTTAACCCATTAACTCCTGGAGCTTTTTGCCAAAACCGCATTTTTTGGACATTTTGGAGATTTTCAGGCTGGATATGGGCCAAATTAACTCCAATCTACTCAAAAAGGCATTTGCAACATGACAGCATGCCTTTCTTTCCATTAGCATCACGTTTTACCACAGTTTTGCTCAAGCATGTACAGAAATCAAAATTTTGAGAACCATTGGAAATATCTTTTCCTCCCACAGAAGTTGAGGATAGATGATGCCAATTGGAACAAAGGCTAAGGCTCGTCACGGCCGGTTACGGCCAGCACAAGAGTCAATGGGTTAAAACTTTCACATGAAAGAAACTGACCTGTGCTCTGATCTCTTCACATTCTCGTATCTTCACGTCTCTTTCAGCTCTCATCCTTTGCACAGCTTCTTGACTTTGTTCCTGGATTTTCTTGATCTCCTCTCTTGCTTCTTCAATTTCTCTCTGTTTCCTATCATTGAGCTAAGAAATTTAAACCTTTAAAAAACTGAAAGCAGTCTCTTACACTGGACAGCCTTTAAGAAAGTGTGTGCTAAGCCTGTACTTCCATAACTTGATAGAAACACAAGGGCCACATGTAACACAAGCTTTTGACAAACATGTAACATTTTATGGTGTGAGCACTTTCAAAAATACATTTCATATTCACTTACTGGCTCGATTTACACTGTATGAGACAAATCATCTACAGTGCATCTGGAACAAACCTTGGCAAAGAACAGTAGAGTAGTTCTTCTGATCATTGGTCTGTGTATAAATACAGGCACAGATACATGTAGATCATCCATCACGACAAACTATCGTGATAGGTTGTCTTGACTAAACGAACACAGAAACACTATAAGTAAGGCTGTAACTTTCATTTGGATGAAGTACAACTGTAGTTTTTAAAGTTTATTATTTGTATTGCAGCGCACAGGATGCAGATGGTACATCACATCAACAATTCCAGTTATAATGACTGTTACAGTATGTCTGACTAAGTAGCTCATGTATGAACTCAAGGTACAGGACACCTTATCTTATAACTCACATCTTGTAGCTGTAGATGTTCAGCTTTTAAAGTTTCATAAGTTGTCCTGAGTTTCTCAATCCTTATCTTTTGTTCTGTAACCACAGACTCAAGGTTACCCATCTTCTCCAGTTTTTGGAGAATTTCGACCTGTTGATCAGCCATGATAATTCTAAACAGGAAAGGTAAAAAGAACAACAAATTTACAGTAACTACAGGTACATGAGAATGATGGACTGGATAACACAACAAACAAAATAATCAGGGAACTTAGTTAGTTACTTAGTTAGTTAGTCAAGAATTGTACCTTGCCCTTTACATTATAGTGCTCTGTAGAGTAACATCAAATTCTCCCCTCCAGGGCATATCAACTAGTCAATGCCTGGGGTATGCCCAGAGGGGATGTTATGATTTCTATTATTTTGATCAAAACACTTCATGTATACATGTGGTAGCAACTTTCTCTTTCAGTCTTTGCAGAAAAATATCTATTTTACAGAGTCCCGTGGTAAAAGTTGGGTTTGTTCCTTGTAGTTGCGTGCAAAATATGGATATATACACTTCACCCGTACACACACTCATCAGCCATTTGCTATGGTTGAGTGTATCGGCACGTGTCAGCAGGTTGCTTGCAAAACGTTTATCGTCTGAAGCACTCCGATAAGATCTCTCATCGAAAAAATTATATCTCCCGCTCTGTTTGACACAAATTGTTCTTCAAACAATAGAAATAGTCTTTCCTTGATGAAAATTATTGATCAAAGTTTTTATAGCGTGCTACTCATGTTAAGCTAATTTTCTACAAGGAAAAGTTCTGTGTATCAGCTGTGATGCATCAGCAAGTTGTTTGCTAAATGTTTATTGACTACATTAGTTCCGAATAAGTCTCTCATCCAAACTGAAAAGACATCTACCTTTCTATTTGGCACAAATCGTTTATTCTAATGGTTACATACTCTTCTGTGAAAAATGGAGTCTTTACCAAAGTTTCCATGACATGCAGTTTACACTGAGTTTACAATTTTTTCAGCAAGTAAAAGTTCTGTAATCTGGCATGTGCCAGCAGGTCGCTTGAACAAACTGTGTTCATTTTCTGTCAAAAAACTTTCGGTTGTACATGGCACAAATTGTTTGCTCTTTGATGATGGAATTGTTGGAGCATGTATCCCTGCTCCTATTTTGCAGAAAGTAGCAAATTTCTATTTAATGGCAAAATACTCTCTGTTTCAATGGAGTGCCCAATTGCAAAATGCTTGTTTCAGCTAGTCTAGTCTGAAAGCGTAAGCGCATATACTGTATACGCATATTCAAAATTAATAAAACTCTCTCTCACTCTGCGGCAAGCTGTTAAGCCATTGAAACAACAACCTGTTAAGAGAAGAAACAATAAGTTGGCTCATACATACTAATGAGGCATACACGCATATACTGTATACGCGTATGTGCATATATGTATGTGCTTTTATATAATAACCCAAATTATTTGGGCATTTTAATTGGTTCTTGCCTATGATCTATTAGAGGCCAGACGCACAAATGACGTCGTCATTACACAGTTTTTCCTCTGTGTTTTCAAATGGCAGAAAGTTTTGAGAATATAGATAATATGACATGTGACTGGGCGAAAGATAAGGTACAAAAAAGTCTTGTTGAGGCATTGAACAGGTACAAGAAGCAGGAAGAAAAAAGAAAAAGTAGCTTATTTTCTGGAAAATGACTCAGAAAAAATACGCCAGTAGTCTCAGTCAGCAGTCGAGTGAGACTAAACCAAACACAAAATTGGTCTTGAAATTACGTGAGGTGAGAAACCATTGCTTTGTCTCAAAGTTAACAAACCCAATACACAAAATGTTTATAAGATTAATTTATCAAAACATTCAACTTTTCTCAGTCTCAAAGTAATTATTGTTGACACATATTGATGTCAGGAATGAAACATCTAAACATCACTTCTTAATTAAAGTGCCTATGAAATAAAAAAAATAATAATTGCTGCTTATTTGAAAGGCTTTTCAATATACAGAGGAATGGCATTTTCCTTTTTGGACTATCTTTTTCACTTTAGAGATATTGATGTTTTTGTGTTATGCTAATTAGGAAAGTGATGATCTCATGAGGTTTGTAACTAAAATGGTAAAATACTGAATATAAGAATACCTCTGGAAATATTGGAGCAGTGTTCTTCAAACTTGGCACCAGACATACATGTATACATCAAAAAAGAAACTAAATGACACCCACAGTGTCGTTGCCAAGAAACTCTCTTGGCTCCAGTCTATTTCTGTCAAAAAACAAAATATCCTCATTTTAAACTCTTTAACGATGTGCGTGCGAAAATTTTCCAACATTGATTTCTTTTGAGATTTTTACCACTGTAAGATGATGAGTTAGTTATTTCAGAAATGTAAAAAAAATAGGTCTGCACTGTGTACTTGTGTGTGCATAGCATTCTTTTTGCTTTTTTGAATTTTACAGGTTGAGGAAATTAAACTGGGCTGCTTTTTGGAAACGGGAAACTCTAATGGGATAGGGTGCTGTTCCATCCCCTTCTTCTGCACATTTTTTGTTTTTGTTGACGTCTTGGCCCAGGATTGTAGAGACAAGAGCAATTGGGTCTGCCCTCCTGTGAGTGCCATTGTGCCTTCTGTTAAAGCAGGTTACAGCACTTTGATCGTCCCACAGTGGCCTTCAGCCTATTTTTGGCCCTTTTTGCATGACAGCTCTTCCCAGTTCAAGTCTTTTGTTAAGGGAGTGTTTGAGCTTCCTTGTATAGAAGGACCTCTTGTTGGAAGGTCCTCTTGTTGGAAGGTCCCGGCCGGAGGCAAATTTACAAGGCACGTCCCTCGGTCTTCTGTGGTTGCCCAAGATTCAGAATGTTAGCCTTACGGGTAGATTTTAGGTGAGCTTTTATCATCCTTGTTTACCATGCACGTCTCCTATCTTTCAGCTCTACTCCTCAGCCTGTTGTTGCTGATCTTTTAGTTTAGCCTCGTTGTGTTTTGCCTGATTTGACAGTGTCATTTTGGTCAGTAGTTTGACCTCCATTTGTTTTGCACCTCTTGCCAGATTTGGCATTGTTGTTTTGACTGTACACGTTTTGGGCTAAATTGTTCTTCTGCCGCATTTGCTATTTTATTGTGTTTTGCCTGATTTGGCAGTATCTCTTGGGCAGTTTTGATGGTTTTTATGGCATCTCATTTTCTGTTTGTATTATGTATCTCCTTTTTTATGTTATTCTACCTTTTGTTTTTTGCTTACTCTTATTTTATTTCATTTTATTTCTTGTAGACGTTCTGCAATCGGGGATTTGGCATGATGCAAATTCTCTGGTCAATCCATCTTTGCATAGGCTTGTTCCAAACCTTCTCCATTTACAGCTGGAGTCCAGGGCTCCTTCCACCGTGCAGAAATACAGATGTGGCTGGCTGAAGTGGCGTCAATGCGCAGCTTCTAAGATTGGCATTCAAGTTATTCCAGAAAAGCCTCTGCATGTCGCACTCTTCATTAGCGAGCTTACTGCAATTTTAGTTAGCAATAATACGGGGATATCTTCTATAGAGTCAGTTCTTTAGTCTGGCCGGGAAAGTAGAATGCCCTACTAGTCACCCCCTTGTTAAGTCATCCTTAGAGGGGGCTAGAAGGAAACTTGCACATCCCGTTCAGCCCAAAGGGCCTTTACCCGTTGACACAGTTTGTAGGATCGCTGATCATTATATTTCTAGTAGTTCTCTCACTGTTATTCTTTTTCTTTCCATTCTCCTGGTTGGCTTCGCTGGGTTTTACCGTATGGACTAAATTCATAATTTGTCTGCTAAAGATGTCTCTATTTGCAGTGAATACATGTCAGTTTTCATTCTGAAACACAAGAATGATCAGTATGGGGAGGGGCATACATCCCTCCCAGCAAGGTCTCATAAGGCTTCTTGCCCGGTTTCTATTACTGAGAGGTTACTCAAGCTTCTTCCTTCATCTAGTGAGTCATCTTCCCCCCTCGTCAGACAAATTGTTAAATCTAAGTATAAGGAGTACAATGTATTTTCATGCTACTAAAGGCATTTCATACACGACGCTTAGAGAGGAATTTAGGAAATACGTTAAATCATTTGTAGATGACATTGCTAGTTATGGCACACACAATATCAAGTCTGACGCCACTTCAAATCCTCCGTGTAGGAGTATTTCTGCTGATCTGCTGAACATGCACGCCGGCTGGAAATGTGCCATTTCAAAGAACAGATACATTAAGCACACTGTTAATGATCACTTAAAAGTTGCTCGATCTATTGCTCTTTAGTTTCAGATTTCATTTGTTTATGATAAATTAGTTAATTAGTAGTCTCGGCGGGGACTAAGTCGTGCCTGGCCCGCCCCAGATTTCCTATCCGTTTTTCCCCGCAGGGTTTTTTAGGGTAGGTTTTTTCTCGCCCCCCTGGCACAGCCTTCTCTTGTTTACATTTTCAGTTTCTCTTTTTGTAGACGTTATTAGTTTCTGCTTTAATAAAGTGGCGTTATGGTGTTACACTCAGGCCATAATCCAATATTCTCCATGAATTGCTGTTTTGCTGTATGTTGTTCTATAGACTACATGTAGGTTAGTGCAGAATTGTTATAGTTTTGTGTTTTGAATGTCATGGTCAGGTTTTGAGTGAGGTGTTGTTTGCTGCCTCTGTTTTCATCCTTTCGTTGCACAGAAGTTGATAAGATCTTTTAAAGATACCAGATGCTGAAAGTACGAAACTGAGAGGCATGAATTGACCCTTGTCGACCTTATTAAAGCACTTAACCTTGTCAACTCTATTTAACACTTTTCAAAGGCAAGCTTTTTTAACTCAATTTTAAAACACAACATTTGTGCTATCACAATTGGAGTGATCTGAGAAATTTTAATTAGAAAATAGTATTTTAGTTATTTGGAGTAGCATTCTTATCCTTAACTTAAATACACTGTAATGTCTATACAATATTTGTTTTGATATATCATGACAAGTGTTTTACCTCAAAGTTTGTTGAAACAAACAAGCATGTTATTCTGTAAGCCACTCACAAGTAATTTTAGATAGTGTATACATGTACGTTTAGAGCGTTTACATTTAGATGGGGTGCGTGTCCATTTCATGCATGCTCTAATTCGCAGAAAATGACGATCGGATCAA
>Ga0126338_10001668_pt1:10000-14586 | contig 14586 bp, 10 predicted proteins | sample OrbCmetagenome_2_FD_92529 | JGI IMG/M metagenome (GOLD analysis project Ga0126338, IMG submission 92529) | Coral microbial communities from Petempiche,Puerto Morelos, Mexico - Orbicella C C metagenome | ecosystem: Host-associated > Invertebrates > Cnidaria > Coral | place...
AAGGAAAGAAAATTCAAATACCCTTACTAAAACGAATGAAAATGATAAGGCCTCTGCAGAAGGAAGTAGATTAAAAGCCATGGAGCGCCTGGGACAAAGCAGAAAGAGGAATACTGATACAAGTTGTGATGAGGTTACTAAAAGAAAAAGCAGAAGAAGTACTACTGAAGCTGTGCAAATCCTAAAAGAGAAGTTCAAGAATGAGAGAGAAATCCTGAAGGAAGAAATTGAACTGAAAAAGAAAGACCAAGAAAATAAAGCCACCCAGAATCAGATGCTTATAGATCAGCAGAGACAGAACCAGCAACAATACTAGGATGTATTGAGGATCATGGCTGAACAGCAGCAGAGGCAGGAACAGCAGCAACAAAATTTTCAAATGCTTTTCTTGCGACAGCAACAGCAACAGAGTCAAATACTCATGGGTTTGCTGGAAAAAGTCATGCCCAAGACCTCATGAGAGAAAGGTGAAAAAGCAGTTAAGAATAGTAAATTGGGCAAGAGACTTATTACAGAAACTGGTCAGCCAAATCGCAGAATCATATCGCTGAGCCAGCATGGGTAGGCAACTCTTTTGAGAAGCATGCATAGCCCTTCTATGTCATCAGAAATACTTCTCTGTTCACATCTCAACACCAGTGGTAGTTGGAGTGCTGCAACCAGGTGAGGGAGGTCTTGCCTCTCGACACAAAACTCTGCTTTGTATTCAGCGGAGTTCATACATGTAGGATCCAGATCGAATCGCTCATAGTTTCCATTGCGAAATTCAGGATTTTTTTGTTTTGAAGTATCGTACAGCAATAAAAACTCTTCATCTGAGACAATGTTGTCGTCGTAAAGAGTGCAAGGCAGTCTTTCAGTTTCTGAGAGTTTCTGCCAAATGATCTCTGACAATCCCTGACAATATGTCTAACTTGGAAGTGCTGCCTACATTAATATGTTCAAGCCAAAGGTTTTTCAACCGATATAAGTGTTGGCTTGCTTGCAAATTAGTAAAATGACTCCTTTCGCTGTATAGGGCAACCCGCATCAAACATTCAGGCCGATAAATGTTAGCTTGCAAAGGCACACTAGCCCCTGGGTAACCTGCACTAACCACAAGCCAAGTCTTGATACAGTTGGTTTGTGTGAGCAAAATAACTCCCCATAAGGAAACCAGAAAGAATACTGAAAGAAAGCTATCAATAAACAATACAACTGCAATCAACATTTTCAAAGCCTACACGAAATTAGGAAGCAGAATTTTCGATAAATGAAAAAAGACATGCAATAAGCACAAGCTTAAACACAAAATTACAAAGGATATGAAGAGAGAATTTCAATACATGTAAACAGATAACGGACCGCATCTCAAAAAAAGCTATAAAAGAAAAAAACCTACCTCAGCAACTGAAGGCTGGGAAAATAAAAATGAAGTCTCTTAAACCCGTTAAATGGTACACAAAAGCGAAGCAGCCAACACAAAGTGGCAGAAAATCCACTCCCACAAGCCAACTAGCACCCAGTCTTCTCATCTATAGGATCTAAACTAGTGCCCAGTCATCTGAGTAGAATTCCTTTCGATCACGTGATTCTCGTTAACGGACAAACTTCTGCTGCCAACTTAGTGTGAGCTCCGCACACACAAAAATGGGGGGTCACCGACTTCATTTTTTTGGAGAGAACATGCTTGGAAGAACACCCTAAATCTGAAAAAACCGGGCTTCACTAGCGATTAAGGCCACAGTGTCTGTAAGCTTAAAAATATTGCAATTAGATCTTTGAAATGAAATGTTCTCTGCAAAATTTTAAGTTTAAGTGGGGACCTACATGTATTAAGTGAATTTAGTCAACTGGGGAGGTTCCTTAAGAAAAAGTTTGCATTTAGTGACCATAGTTTCACAAGCCTTGCAGCCGCAAGATGGCAGGATTTGATGTCCCGAGAACCGAAATCTTGAATTTCTTTTTAACTTCCCACATTGATTTTTTGTTTATTTTTTGACAATGTGGACATAAATTGTAAATGAAATATGTTTCTGGAAACTATTAGGGGTCATTGAACGTCCCAGATCATTAAATCCAGGCAAAGCTATAACAATGGCCATCTGCCCTATCATTGTTTATTTTATTACTTAGCACACGCTCTCATGCATGACGTGGCATTTGCGTGCGCAGTAAGGATGCGTAGAAACAATTAGCGCGAACATCCTTAAAGTGGGACAGAGGGTCCTGCTTGGAACAGAAAGGGAAAATGCCCTCTATCTCACAGCAGCTCAGTGATATTTATCGTAACACTGTGGAGCTTAACAGACAGAAGTTATGATCTATCATAAAAACTGTTGGGCTTTGTGGTAAACAGAACATAGCATTACAAGGCCACCACGATGACTCGTCACACATAGATGAAGCTTCAGGCAACTCAGGAAACTTTCAAGCACTGCTGAATTTCAGAGTGGAAGATGGCAATAAAGTGCTAGCAAATCATTTTGCCAACGGCCCAAGAAATGCAACATACCGCTCTAAGACGATCCAAAATGAAATCATAGAAGTGTTAGGCACTTACATCCAAGACAAGATCGTTGCAGAGATCAATGAAGCAGGTGCATTTTCCCTACTGGCAGATGAGGCAAGTGACAGCAGTAACGAGGAACAACTACCACTCATTCAGGTTTGTCGACAAAGAAAGAAATGTCAGAGAAGAATTCGTTGGGTTCTACGAGTGTCAAGACGTCGTCACTGGTCAAGCTATAGCCACTCTTGTAATGAAGGCCGTTCAAGACCTTGGCTTGTTTATGGATTACTGCAAGGGACAGTGTTATAACGGTGCAGGCAATATGTCAGGACCTTGTAATGGTGCAGCAGCCATTGTCAGAAGGTAATATCCAAAGGCTATATATACACTCATTGTATGGCTCACCGTCTAAACCTCTCTGTTGTGAGTGCGGACAAGATTCAGAATGTTCAAAATATGTTTGATACCATTGGAGAGGTAACTAGATCCTTTGAGTACTCCCCGAAGAAAGAAGCTCTCCTTGTCCAGAAAGTGAAAGACATCTGTCCTGAATCCCGCCATCACAAGCTCCTCGATGTTTGTAAGACCCACTGGATTCAGGGTATAGATAGTTTGGAGGTTTTCCTGGAGCTTTATGAAGCCATCATTGCAACACTGGAAACCATCAAAGCAAATGCAGAAAGAAGTTGGAATGCAGATTCAACTAAGAAAGTAGTTAGCCATTACCACGTTATCACTAATTTTGACTTCCTTGTTACTTTAACAGTCTGCCAGGCAGTTCTAGCATTCGTTAAGGGGCTAACAGTTAAGATGCAAGGCACATCCAGTGACATACTGGGCGTTTTTAGTGACACTAGAGATGTAGTTAAAACATTATCTTCTGTGCGCCAAAAGGTACAAGACAACCATGCAAAATGGTTTCAAGAAGCATGCCAAATTGCCGAGAAGCTGGGCATCACAGTGCAAAAACCAAGAACCTGTCAGGTACAGCGCAACCTTGCAAACAACCGTGCTGAAACAATAGAAGACCACTATAGGAGAAATCTCATGATTCCCTTGGTTGATCATCTGATCAATGAGCTGGAAAATCGATTTGGCAGTGGTGACCAAGAAACAGCAGTGCAGTGCCTATTTGCTGTTCCATCAATGCTACTGGCATCAAAAGAAACATGTATGACGTCCTTTAGCCGGTTTTCCACGTTCCATGAAGATTCGTTGCCCTCACCTTTGAGCCTTGAAGCTGAGATGACTTTATGACAAAAAAAGTGGGAGCGACAAGATCCCAAGACTGTCCCAACAACTGCATCAGCAACTTTGACGGAGATCGACCATACAATGTATCCTAACATCACAGAGTGCCTCAAAATATTTTCCGCCTTACCAGTCGCTACATGCGAGTGTGAAAGGAATGTGTCGGCTTTGAGGCGACTGAAAACATATTTACGGAGCACAATGTTACAGATGAGATTGACAGGATTTGCCTTGCTGCACATTCATTACAACATGGACATTGACTTTGACGAAATAATTCATAGATTTGCAAGGCTTCATCCAAGGAGAATGGAACTGGCAAATATATTGTCTGACTGACTCAAAAAGCCAGAAAAGGGTACTTTAGGTAGTTAAAATTGAAAAAGTTTCCCGGGGAAGCATGCCCTGGGACCCCCCGAGGAGCTTGTGCCTTCGCTGCTCATTTTGCAGTAAATCGGTCAACATTTTTCCTAGATCCGTGCCTGATACACGTTTTCAACTGATGTTAATTACGTGTATATATTGGTTCACTTATGTCTGAGCTGCACTGTACGTGCAATTTTACGATAATCTTGTGCATTCTTTAATAGCAATACAGTGTTTCATGGTCTAATGAAGCATATAAAATTTATTAAGCATGCTGTAACTGACTGGTCTACTCTCAAAATCGGAAGTAAAATGTTCAAGTGCTTGCTTACAATTGCATTCGCTAAATTTACTTAAAGTACAATTGTTGACTTACATGCAAGAAAAGTAAACGAAATGTACCGTTCTGCTGGTTTCTGTGTCTATGTAAATCCGAGTTGGGGAATCAAAATATTTCCACCCATGAGCCACTTAAAAC
>Ga0126338_10001670_pt1 | contig 14579 bp, 3 predicted proteins | sample OrbCmetagenome_2_FD_92529 | JGI IMG/M metagenome (GOLD analysis project Ga0126338, IMG submission 92529) | Coral microbial communities from Petempiche,Puerto Morelos, Mexico - Orbicella C C metagenome | ecosystem: Host-associated > Invertebrates > Cnidaria > Coral | place: Petempiche,Puerto...
CAACACCAGTGTAAATAGAATCCTGGGAGGGGGGGGGGGGACCCCCAAGCAAAAGGTTTGGTGATTGGGATTTAAATTAAATTTATAAATCCACACTCTTTACGTTGGGGGGCCCCCCCCCCCCTCCCAGGATTCTATTTACACTGCTGTTGACATCACTAGTACTGTTGAATGGCGAGCCATGTTTATCAACAGACTGAATGATTAAGGTGACGTTCTCCAACAATGTTTACATACATGTTTGCCTTTTGGCTGCACAGTCTACTTGTGCAGAACACAGAACAGTCAGTTAACAATACGGGTTTCATCGTACTAGAAAAAAGCAACAAATCTTAATAATTCCTCTCCCATTACTTTCCTGGAAAATAAATTAAGCAACTGTGAAGTCACATATACATGTGCATTGTTTTCAATGTCATTTTTCAGATATAGTCATGATCTAAAGTCTACCCAAAATGAGGGAAGATACTTACCTGACGAAAAGAAAATATAAAGAAAATTGCAGGCACTATGGCCTGGTATTAAGGAACTGCAAGGAGGGTAATGTGAAGTGCAGTTTCAAAAATCCAAGATCATTTGTCAACCAGATGTGAAACATGTTTTGTTTGTCTCATAAAGAAAGGTTATTCAGGGCTTGACCTTCAGGAAAAAACCTTGAGGCCAGCTGACCCCTAATTTTTCAGATTTAGTCGCCAGCAAAAGTATTTCAATCAGTGAAAAGCATGGAAAGTTAGTCGCAAGTGAAAAAAATGCAGTCTCATTGGCGACTCTAGAGCTCTGTTATTACTGAAGATTAACAGTCCCAAATGGGAACCTAAAATAGCAGCAATCTTGACCTTAAAGTAACCCAAATTACTTAAATATATCATCTTTCTTTGAACAATGGTATCTGCAGCACACAGTCAAGGTCACAACAATAGAAGGTTAATGGATTAAGAGATTTAAAAAGCCGCTGATAAGTGAAAAAGGCTGATTTGCTGTGTAGAAATAATGCTCCTAAGCTTTGAGATCATTTTATGATCAACTAAGATTTGAAAACCTTTACAGTTCCTTTACCAAAGCAACATTGTTTGCAGGTAGTTTAAAAATTATAAAACAATATATCAGTTTTGTACGAGACAGTGTTTTGATCTACAGGGTAATGTTAAATAATTTACAGAGTGGGGGTGGGGAGTCAGCGAGGTAGAACTCTCTTGTAAATCAAGACCCTTATGTACCAGGCATTGGTTTAGATTCATTTTATCCCTGGAAAGTAACCAGATGGTTGCACCAAACAGATTGAAACAGACATGGGCCGCAGATTTTCCAGTTTTGCTTGGGTCCTAATAATTATACCGTACTCGAATAAACATGTGGTCACTCAACTGAAACTTATATTATAAACCCCTGAAAACAACTTGAATATTCCCTAATACAGGGACTGTTAATAAAAGGAATACCCCAACCCCAGGTCAAACTATGTTATATAGACTACAGTTTACAAAACAGTGGGCCAACCAAAATTGTCTTTTACGCAGAAAATAATTAAAACGTGAAGACTTCATGCTAGGTAACGACGCTGGAAATACATGCGCGCGAACACGTTTTACGTGGAGAATGACTTCTAAGGGTTCATGTTGCACGGCCGAAACTACTCTCCACAAGTTTTTCTTTTTGCACCATGTATCAAAATAAACAACATTTTATGATACTTAATTGTCTTAATCAACTAACTGGTTGTGGTCTTTGATCGCTAAATACGTACTCCCAGTTAGTAAACACAAGTTTCTACCACTTGTAGGAACGCGTTCATCTGTTGTGCATTTTTCGTAGACATGGACGTGTAGTCGAAAATTTAATTTCAAAAAGCACGCAGCTTTCACTTACTCAGCTGTATTTTACTGTGGCACGCAATTTAGATTTCTAAATCTATAAAATCCATGCACTTCAAGCTTTACTGTGGCAATTAGACTGCCGAACCAAATTGCATTAAAACATTTCTCTTACTAGTTTAACCGAAACGTTTGCAAGCTTTTACTTACCAAAGTTAGAGAACGCTTTTGTGGTTGTTAACATCCAAGCATCCAAAATATAACTGGCGTGACTTTCTACATTTCCTTTATGGGCAGATGGAACAATGTTTAACGAAATGTCTGCACGTAGTTCGGCGAGTTGATTGATTTGAAACATTATGTAATTGTCAATGTAAACAAATCTGACAGCTAGGACCAGTTCAACGTGGTCACTCGATTTATCTCGGAACAAACTAAGATGACTCTAAAATATTTCCTGGATCCTGCTAAGCTGAGCCCGTTTTTCTTGGGAAGATGAGAGGGAAAATGGCTAAATCTAGAATTAGAAGGTCTACTGCAATGTTTACTGTAAACTATGGACCAAGATCTTAGAGAGTGTAAAATGAAGATCAGTGTTTATTTTTGATATTTTTCAACTTAACGCTTTTTGGGTAGGACACGTACGTGTATGCAGGCATTCTAGTAGCATTAGTGTGTACATCGGAGTTCTGATTCCAATCAGAGTAACATGCACTGGGATCGGGCGATGTTTTTTTTTTTTTTTTTAACATGTCACGCAGTCTTTTCTCGAATCAACATTAACCACCCAAAGGAAGGATTGCGTGACAAGTCACACGGGATTTTTCCTGTGAGTGAGTGACTGACTGAAAGACTGTGTGACTGACTGGCTGGTTAACTGACTGACTAGTCTTAAGGCTGACTGAATGGCTGACTGTCCCAGCGATAGACTTGACTGACGGACTGAAATGATTCGAGCCGGAACTGAAAGGTGCCGTGAGTTATAAGGCCACCCCAGTCCCCACCTTCTCCACGCCGGGCCGCCGAGGACCACCGCATCATCAAACGAACATCTTGAAAAACACCCTTGCGATAAATAGACTAGACCCCAAATTCCTTAACGTGTTCAAAGCCCCCAAATACCCATAAAGAACATCACCGGGAGACCAGACAATATCGTCTGTTGTGTTAACCTCAAAACACAACAGCTTAAAAAAGTGATTCAGTACAATGAAAGAGCAAAAATATAACAAAAAATTTCGGTCACCGCAGAAAGTTCTTTTACGTCTCCTTCACTTCAATCCCAGAGTAACCCTCGATCTGCCAATAATAAAGCGTTACCATGATAGGGTGCAGTGGCCGTATTATGAAATGGGCGGATAGACGGGGTTTATTCTGCCGCCCTCTGCGTGGAGTGTTCTTAAAATTTTCACCATCAACCTTTAAATGTTTTAGTTCGATATATGTATAAAAAATACTTTTCACTTATACAAAGAACTCGCAAGAAATTGATGGAAGCTTGTTTAAGTCTGCGTAAAATGTATTAAATGCTGAATTGTGAAGTTGTGTAATATAATAAATGTGCAATACAGTGTGACGCAATCTAGGCATATTGTATGATTTGGACAGCCAACTTGGCGCTGTTTCAGAGAAAGAATGTCACAGCTACAACATAAGCTAACATACAAAATTATGAGCAATAACTGCATTATCATACAAAAGACAAGGTATTACTCAGAATTGAAAGCACTCAAGGCTATCTTTGAGGGTCAACGAGACTAACACGCCACGTGTCCAAGCGTGACCTTGCTCCCAGCCTACTCGCGCCATCCACTGAAAACAGGAACTACTCATATTCTTGAAAGCGGATTTTATCATTGTAGTTGTTAACGGGCCTGTTTGATACGCAGGTCTCAACATGTCGACTAAAAGCCTTTTGTCTACCGTTGCCATCCATTACTTTGGCTTCACAATGGCTGTGGACTATTCTATAGTGCTTTTGTCAGTTCAAGAACTTTGGTATTCGCTCGGTGGAAGCACCACTTATTATGGCTTCATGTTCGGAAGTTACGCACTCGCCCAAGCGGTCGTTTCGCCCTTGCTGGGCTACATTTCCGATTTGCGAGGCTTAAAATTCGCCGTAATGCTGGCATTGGCTGTTAACGTTACGGGAAATGTGTTATACGGCCTGTCTGTTCTTTCGCAGTCGCTCATCATGATTTTCATCGGGCGTTTCATAGCAGGGCTTAGTGCCGGCTCGGTTACTCTCGCACTAATCTACTTGACAAACACAACTCCAAGAGAAACTCGAGGAAAATCCGTTGCTAGCTTCAAGCTTGCCCAAGCAGTTGGTCTTTTAGGAGGACCTATAATCGGCATTTTTCTTGTGCCGCCACTAGCGGGTAATATCGAGAACAACGTTTCGATGACCACGGGTAAAGTGTTCAATATGTACACAACACCGGCTTGGTTGGCGACTGCCAATGTTATTGTGATAATGTTGCCACTGGTGAAATACTGCTTCAAAAACCCAATGGCGCCTCATATGGCCATGAAATTTGACTACAAAGAAGCCAAAGGACTGATAGCTCACACTACAGTGCTAACGCTATCGATGTTTTTCGGAACGGCGTGTTTCTGGGGTATCATAAGCGACTTATTTACCCTCGCGTTCGGACAATACCGACTCGTGTCAGCACAGAGAGACTTGTGGAAGGTGTATATTTCCGGTGGCATCGCTTTCGTCTTCGCTGGAGTTCTGATACGAGGTACAATTCATCGAAAAGTTTCTCCGGCCATGTTCTCTATTCTTGGACTAATTGCTAACGTATGGGGATTTGTGATGCTCCTCGACTACAAAATCACCGATGAACGCTTGAGGAATGGCTTCTATTTTGGAGCCGTGGCGCTCGCGACTTCCGGCGGTGCATCTTTCTTCACCGGTGTCGGCGTTTATTACTCGCAGAAAATCACCGATTTTAGCGATCAGGCTCGCAATCGTCGAGGACTGTTCCTCGGGTTCTTCAACTTCGCCGAAGCTCTCGGTCGATTCGCCGGGCCAGCTTTGATATCACTGTTCCTTCACTTATCAAACAAAGGAAGCTCGCAGTGCGATTCTGTCGAGTTTGACTCCACCAACTGCGAGGTTTCCAACGTGAATGCAGTCCTCGCATCCTTGTGCGGTATCCTGTTTATAAATCTACTGCTGTTTATATATTACCATATTGTTCATGGAAAGCGGCAAACCGATGGCTTTCTGCTCACGAATACCGACCTTCCGAATGCCTTAGAGGGTAGACTCACTTTCAGGGACGACCAGGACGGTTTTATGGACGGAGACAGAGAAAGAACTGGCCCTTTCCAGACCCAGATGGAGCTCTCTCCCCCACAGATTCGCAGGACATCTTCACACACCTCTTCGCAGGATGGTAGCGTACACACAGTGTGATCTGTGCAGCGTCAAGTTAGTTAATATTTGTACTCTTCAACTATTGAAAAGTAACAGGACGCTTGTTACCTCTTTTAAAGAGAGCACCCCACACTCTTGCATACTACTGCTGGGGTGAAATTAAATGAAATTGATCCCTAAATATTTCCATCCCGTGTCGGGGGTTTAACATTGTTATATCCACATGCAAATTTAATCAATGGAATTTATTTCGAATACGGTAGTTTTGCGCATAATTTAGTCACAGTCTTTTGTGAAGTGTACATTTGTAAACTGCCTGAGGGAAGCGATCGGCTTTTAAGTAGAAAGGATGGATATGTGTTAAGCAAGGAACAGAAACTTGGTTTGAAAATTTTGAGATGAATATCATGGGACATCTGGCGGTATTTATACTCCTAAGAATTCTGAATAAACCTTCTCGATAATGTAAAACCCTTCAAATTCCAAGAAATGGACACCAACGTGGAACGAAATTGACATCTTGTGAAGCAACATAAAATTATTAGAGAGCTTGAGCAATGACAGCGGCGACCCCGAGGACAACGCCTAGTAAAAAATGAATTTATATTTTACCTTCGAGTTTTGCAATTGTCTAGATCTGTTCAGTGCGCTTATTGGTCTTAAAACTTGTTCAGGCTAAATACGTAACGCCAGCGTTTAATCCAAATGAAAATACGAAAAATAAGCCGTCGTCGTTCGCGTTCTCCAAAATACGCAGAACTTGGTCTTCTCACGTTGTTGTTGTGCAGAGGACGGCCAAGAAATGTACAAAGATTTATAACGCACGTGCACAGCCATTGTTCTACTCATTAAACCTTTTGTTTGGTGGCGTTCTCGTTGCCGTTGCCGTCGTGGTTTGCTTAACTTCACTATTACGTGACAAAATGTGTACGTGCTTGAAGGAAGTTGGAATTCCGTGATATCAGTTAGGATAAGAAGCTTATGCCCGCTCTTTGAGTGGCAGGATCTGTTCAACGAAAAGACTAGAAACATTTGTATACTGACATAATAAAAACCTACGGGAATCTCAGGAAGTTCTTATAAACAACAGTAACTTTGCTTTTGCTTGCAGTTAAAAATATTTAAGGAGACACTTCGTCTAGGATATTATATTTTTTTGGAGTGCAAAGTTGCTTTCAAATTGAGGGAAAAGTCAAAATAATGTTTCTCTAAGGTGGCAAAACAGCAAAGTAAATAATCAAAGATGATTATTGCCGAGGAAGCAAAAGACGATTTACAGATGACAATTTTGAAAAAAAAAAAACCAGAGTTTTCGAGGTATGCCGTGCATAACGTATTCCTCTAAAGGAAGGAGGTGCTTAATGGCACGTGCAATCTCGTGACGTGAATTTATTTAGTAGCTGTACAAAGTTAGTTAGTGCCTGTCTGTTTACCTAAGAATGATTTTACCCTTAACCCGTAAAATAGGTAAATACACAATAGGATGCTATCAGACACTAATGGTGTTGTTTTCTTTTGTTTTTCTGTGACAGTTTAGGGATAATTGTTACATGTTGTTTTATGGGTTAATTGAAATCAATCTGTTCTGTTTTTCCTAATTATATGTTACTGATACGCTTTAATACAATGCTCGAATTAACATCAATTACTACGAAATTTAAAGTAAATAAAAGGTGAAATATAAGAGTTTCTAATGAGGGTGGTTATTATTATAGTTTTTTTGTAAGAACCATTGAGCATTGAGCATAAGATTTTTCAGAATTTTCAGAATCCTGGCGAGGCTGAGATAAACTGAAGGGTATTTTTTGGAAGAAAAAACATAGAATTGCTAATTGCTTATCATAGGATGAACTAAACAGCGTCCACACTACGCCGGAGAAATTTTAAAACGCAGCTTTATTTCTACGGTTAGGCCTACCGTCCACACTAATCCGGCACGAAAACGGAGCTTTTCGAAAACACTCTTCAAACAGGAGGAATTTGAAAACGCCAGCTTTTCGTTTTCGTGTGGACGGTAAAAATTTTGAAAACAGAGCTTTTCGAAAACGATGGCGCTACGATTATCATCTGATTTCCCTATCCGCGTTTTCCCCAACTGAACACACAACCAAGATAACCGGTGATCGTTGCGTTTTTTTTAAATTTCTCCGGCGTCGTGTGGACGGAAAACATCTGATGTGTTTTCAGAGTGAAACGTAAACGGGCGCTTACTGTCAGAGATCGCTTACAAAACAAATCTGTAACGTACCTGGTGTTTATTCTGAAACCATTGGGAACACAACACCCTTATAGAGATATTGGCCTGGCAGTGTTTACAAGGCAATGGAATTTACAACGAAACGTGAAATAATTGTTAAAATGGCATAGTTTACTTCCGGTCACGTCCACCTTAAGAACATTTCCAGGGTCGCTGATGGTCAAAAAGATTAAGAAAGACTTTGGCACAGCCTGAGCTACAATTTTTTATGGTCTTAAACAAATAGTGCATACTATTCTTTTTCTGTTTCTCGTTTCATTTCTTGCTTTTCACTCCTTAGAATTTCTGAACGAGAAATACGAAAAATTAGCCGTCGTGGTTTGCCCTCCCCATGCCACGCAGAACTTGATTATTTCACGTTGCATGTTTGTTTTACAGAGGACAGCAAAGAAATACTCAAATATGTCAAATATTTACAACGCACGTGCTTAGCCATTGTTCAGCTCATTGAACCTTTCGTTTGGTGACGGCCACGTTGCCGTTGTGCATGGTCTCCCTAGCAATCACTGAGCTGAGTGTATACGTGTTGTAGAGGCAATTTGTATTGATAATTGTCCTTTTTAGACGCATGATGCCTGTATAGGGTTTAAAGGCGGACAATGTTCGATTTTACTGACGGTTGCTTGAAAAACTTGGTAGGGCCGGGAAAGCCGAAAAATTCGTTTGCAACTTCTAACCTCAAATCGAGTTACCTTGATCCACTGTCGATTATTCCGAACCAATGAAAATCAACTTCCTAATATGGAGCTTAGGCGACCTGAGTACGCGCAGACTATAAGGACAGCGCGTCGGACAGCAGGCGCGCATCGACCGCGCGTGTAATCACGCGCGGGTCCAGATGACGACCAAATGACGACACAGACGAAATTTAAAAAGTCTTCACAAACGAACAATAGACAGAAATTCGCTTGGAAGGTCCGAGATGAAAAGTGAAAAACCGTGAGGTTTGTCCTTAGCTTTGTGATTAGGTTTTTCTCAGTACATACCTATGTTCCTGAAAAGCTCAGGTAGAACTACACAAGGTGTCGTTATTGTTTTGACTCGTACAGTGGCAGATATGGTGCGGAGGATTTGCCCTTAGTTGGAGACGTAATGTTTCTGCAGTGTACAGTAAAAGAAAAGCGAGGACCCAGTATTCCGTGCCATAATATGCCAGTTATTAGCCCTGAATTATACAGTTTACGAAAAAGGATAACATCTGATGGTACTTCTGCCGTACATGAAGTCAGCTGCTTTTACAGATTTCTTTAGTCGAAGGTAAAAAAAAAAAATGTTTGGCTTGTCTATAAGTGGTGTGATATTGTGCCTTTTATGTACAGTGCACACTTGACATTTTCCAGATCAGATTCAAATGAAGTGTAGAAAATTGCAACAAACAGTGAGATCGTAAGAATCAACAAGGGCAAAATAGGGAAATTCGTGAATTATAATTATACTGTCGTAACAGCAAATGTTATTTCAACTTCCGATTTCCTGTATACTTTCAGTTCAGCATCAGCAGTAAGCTACTACGTAAAATGTTAGCAGAGGAAAGTTTTAGCGTTACAGCATCTCAGGAAAGACACATAACCAAACTTAGTTCCGGTGTTCACATTATTACAAGAGAATGCTTTTTCGCATCACGGATAATACGGACAAATGCACGTTGAAATTCTACCGTGTTGGACTTCGTCAGGTTCAGCTAATTTGTTTTTTATCCTTTCCCGTCTACGCGCCGGGGTTCATTTTATTTGTATGTTGTTACATCAATGACAGCAGGCTGTAAGCAGAAGTTTTAGGGAAGACAAAAATGAGATCAGTGGGAAAAGGAATGAGCTGACTGATTTGGTTAGAAGAGCATGTCGGATATCAGTACAAGTGGCCGGTATACATGACTGTTTAAGAACTCGAGATTGCCCCAGGGACACTCGAAAGCCTCTACTTGAAACACCTACAATAGTTAATTAGCACTCACACTGAGACCTGCAATCTCAAAATATATATCTCCGAGGAAAAAACTATAAAGTACGCAGCTAACACAAATGTTTTACCTTACTGACGTACTTTGGCTGCACTGGTCTTTGTTTTGTTGTCTTTCCTCGCTTTGTAAGTCCTGTGTGCACTTGTCCCAGCAAGGATAACGGTTTACTGATGATAAGCACTGACGCAGTTTGTGTCGTTATAATCAATAGCCTGTCTTATTCTCTGACTCTCTTTCTAATTGGCTGTTAAACGGTGTCAATGAAATCTAGCACTGCATAAAAAACTCCATAGTATCTGTGCAGGCAGTTTCCTCATCACCAGTTTTCTCTCGGCCTTTGCTTCGCGTGGGTTTCCTCGCGTGCACTTTTCGTGGACGGAATCTAGCACTCGATCGTCTATCGCGCTTCGCGTTTTCCCCTCATATCCCATCAGGCAATATCCGCTTCCTTAGAAAATACCATTTGAGGGTCGCCAGAAAAATGTCTCAGTTATAAAATTTTTATTTAGAACACACGAAAAAACAAGTACAAAAAGCAGCTTAAAATCAGATTCGGGGATTGTTTATAGAGGGCCTTAAGAGACGATAATCTTAATGGCCTGTATTTCTTATGTTGTTTTTAAACTATTTCCATCTCTCGTTATGTATTTTAAAAACTAAAAACCAGCAGGAGGGATTTCACGCGCGAGGAAAGAATTGTAACAAAAGCACTCGCGCGCAAAATCGCCAGATAGGCATATAAAATTAAAGAGGAATATACAATATCAAATATAATCAGTATTATCTAGAATGTTTAAAGTAGTACTAAAATAACGTTTACGAATTAAAATGTTGTCAAAAACGGAGGAAACAATGCTAAAAAATCGACAGTCAAGTACCATTACAGTTGAGGTTTATCTGGGTCAGTTCAGAGAAACTGCAAAGTTAATTGATTTAACCGTCCTTCCATGCAATCACAGCACAAAACTGCGATACAGTCTGTACTGATTCTTTCCTCAAAATATTTTGACGCACTTGTCCGCTGATCTCCTCCCTACTTTAGTTATTAAGGTTTATTCCAAATTTGAAACAAGACACTCCGTCCAATTAACATGAAGTCGATCAGCTAGTATTCTATGTCTCTTGATTTTGGGGTGATGAATGTTTCACCGACGTCGAACTTCCTGACTAAAATAGGAACTGCTTTGTGGTCTAACGCAATATCCAAAATTAACTTTATAGATCAGTATAGATCACGATTCTGTCTCGCCATGCAGTAAACTTTCTTCATTAAAGCCGTTTCTTTACTGCTTTTAAAAACGTATAGCAAACAAAAATTAAAATGAAATATATGTCGAGTGTGTTCCGCTAGTGCTATAGTCTGTAGAGCTCTTGTAAATGGCCGGGGATTTTAATCTGGAGCTCTGAGGAACTCCCATATGAAAAGGTTGAGGCTGCTCGTCGGAAAATTTGAATTTTAGATCCCCCTAAAGGAGACCAAACTGGGCGTGGTTCGGGCTTTATTTGACCCCTAAAAGATACCACTTAAAATGGAATAGGCTCGGTTACCAGCCACTGTTCAGAAAAGGAACCCGCACTAGTAGACCAGACTCGTGAGAGTGGCGGAAATCGAGCCAAAAAATGGAACTAACAGCGTTTTTTTATCCCTATTTTCTTGAGTGCACCCTAAAAGATACTTTGAAAGCTAAGAATTATTAGCGCGTTTCATCATGAACACCCTAAGGGAGATCAGAATCCTTGATTTATATCCCTAAGCGAGACGGCGAGCATCCCCGACCTTGTCATATGGTAGCTCCCCCCCCCCCCGGAGTCTGGAGTTTAGGTAGCCACGTTCAAATCTCCACGTTGCCTGCGCTTGCTGCAGCTGCGCACAACAAGGTAAGCGGTTGCACAGATAATGGCTAAGGCAGCAACACCGCTGACCGTCACAGTTACCGCTAAATTGGTCGGAAAGGACTGGGGTTCACCACCTGAAACAAAGAAGAGAGAAAGACATTGTAATGTTCTCATTTCCAAGTGATGGAAATTAATCATCGGTTATTATTTCTTGGTAGAAGAACTTCTAAGATCAATCATTCGCTTGAAGGGAAACGAGTGCCTCATTAAGTCATACAAAAACTGTCACGGTGATTTACACATTCTCGTCCCCAGAACGGCAGAACGGCCTAATCGTCGTTGCCGGCGAGGCCTTGGTCCTAAACTGGATATTTGATTCTCTTTTTACTGTGCTGTATTCAGAGCTTAACTTTAAATAAAAGAGTGGAAGTGCTGTATCAGCTTTATATACTTTGATAAAATCGTTGAATCTGTAGTCCCCCAAAGGCTATTGGCCGTCCGAAAGTAGCTGGAAGTAGCGAGAAAAGTTAAGAAAAAAGTCCCTGAAAGTGGTGGTCTCAAACGAAATTTGACTTTTGCCAGATAGGAAGGATCGTCATCGCGGTTGACTGCCCTGCCTTGATGTTAATTCTATTCAGTAACTTTTCTCCTTTTGGTCCCTAAATAACTGTTATTTTCTATAAACAAAACTTGGTAAGAAATTTCACTCGATAACAGCAAAATGGATTGAAAGAAACTTCTTTTTATTTGAAGTGCACCTAACCCCTAAAAGTTTTTCTATCTAAATTATTTTTTCGTATTATCCAGAATACAAATTCGAAAAATTTTTTTAATTTGGTTAAATCTTCGGAAAATCCCGCCAAAAAAGACGCCATTTGGGTTCAAGTCCGAGTGAGGCCACAATCGGGGGGAATGGGACTAGTGACGTCAATTCCAGAACCTATTTCCCGCGATCTAAGTGAAATCAACATAATTTCACTTATCTTCACTCGTTGTTTCTCGATTGCCGTGCGTGCGAAGGAAATGAGTTGCTGTTACTTCTTTTTCAAAACTAGTCTTGCTAGTCAAAACTAGCACAACCTTTCATAAGGAAATGAAGTTTTCCTGCACCTTCATTGTCTTGCAACTCATTTCCATGTGAAGGCTTGTGCACCCAGACCCGTTTTGAAACAGAGGGGAAAAACAACTCGAAAATGGCGTGTTGAAATCTAGTTAATCTGAACTGTCCAATACATGTAAGAAAACAAGCTTAATTAATTAATTGACAGAAACGAATTCTACATACCTTCTTCTTCTTCCTCTTCTTCCTCGTCGTTCTTAAAAATAAAAGGACCTGTTGACGTGTGGTACACCTTAGTTTGATCGACTTCATCAGCAAGTGAACGCCTTTTTCTCGCGTTAGGGTTACAGTCAGAAACAGAAGGGCACTGACACGTTGAATTATCGACATCTGCCAGACAAACTCTGAGATCACAATGGAAGTAAACTGCATCGCCTTCCTCAGCACCATAGTACCTGAATGTCCGGATGGAGAATTTCTCGGCTACACTGTCATCTGCGCAAGTATATGACAAGGATTCGGACATGTCTTCACTCACAGCCTTGTTACCGCAGCTGGTTTGAAAAGAAACAAAGATGAATACACTGGACTTAACGCGTTACGGGGACCATTAACTGGCCATCAGAAATGTGGACGCGTTAACAAGACAAACGTAACAAAATGGTTTTCGACTGACTTTTTTCTTCAAGTTAAACAAAGATTACCTGATATAATAGCCAAAGAGCAGTGTTGCAAAATAGGGTTCTGCTTTATAGTTGTGTCTTTTATGCGTCACAGTACTTTCAGAAGGACGCCGGGAAAAGAGGGAGGTCAAAAGAGAACATAGCGTTGAATGAGGGAGAGAGAGAGGTCCGCCCAGTGTGGTACTCTTGTTTCCTCATGGGGTGAGGTGCATGCTGCAGCACTAAAAGAGGAGACTTTGATGGACCAATGACCACTTGACATGCAACCTCGTTTCTAAGGTCTGACTTCACGAAGGCAAGAAGAAGAGAGAACCTGGGAACTAGGTCACTTCATGCTAAGATAAACTATTCTTATAGTCTGTGTCCTGGATTGTGAAACAACAGAGTGGATATATGTACTTACCCGTTTTTTATCAGAGTTATGTTTCCTTCGCCTGAGTTTGGTTCGGCGCTCTTTGATGACCAACAGTGCACAGGAAAAAGATCAAGGTTAGGTGCAGCACTTATAGTCTGTACCGTCGCCTTGAAATACAAAGTCTTGCCCAGCTCAACTGGGCTAGGGACCTCACCAGTAAAATTAGAGTAATAGAAAGCTTCAAGTTTAAAGGTGAAGAATGCACTGCCTGAAAGATACATGTAGATAACATAATGTTGATATAAAAAAGTGACTAACTATTGCTAACATCGCAATCTGATTCACAGAGGAGCATTACTCGGAGTATATAGGTTATTAGTATAAATTTACTAGCGTTCTATCAGGAATGTCATTCACTCACTATCTATTCCTAACGAACTAACGGCCGCTTTTCTTGCGTTTTCGAAGTGTCTGTGAACAAGATTTAGTTAGACTTTTGAACGACTTAGATTTATACCAAAACGATTAGATATTCGCTTTCGATTTCTATGCGTGATAGTTGACTCGGGCTGCGCCCTCGTCAATTATCACGCGATAGAAATCTCGAGCTCATAATCTAATTGTTAAATATATAGATACAAAGATGAAGTCCAGGATTGACGATGGTCACCTGACCTTTATTGATTATTTGCTAGTTGGTATTGTATCGAAGCTGTATTGTATCGAGCAACTCCTCCTCAAAACACAACATAAAAATTTACCCTAAAAAAACGGCCCGGCCAAGTCTTCCGTTTTGTGCTGGCGTCCAGTTCTCTCGCGATTCTATCCGCGCGTTCAACGATCGAATAAATACGACAAAATAGAGGGCTGTGAACAGTCTATAAAATGGGCAACCTTTCTAATCTCTTTTTGTGAGTTATTTCCCATGACGACTTATTCTATACCTGTCAAGGTCACATGGCAACGTCCCCCGGTGTAAAGCTAGCTCGGGGAGGAGACGGGGGGGGGGAGTGGAGAAATCCTCACATCCCCCGGGCAGATTCCTACTTTCCCATCCTATCAATATCAAGTGTTGTTTTTTTTAATTTAAATCCTGAGTACTGCGACATGGACACAACATTTATTATCAAACATAAGAGAATTTTCTTAAAGCTGCGCCCTTGACGAAAGAATTCCGTGTACATCCACAAGACAGTAAGGATTTACGTGGAATTTATGTATATTGTGTA
>Ga0126338_10001671_pt1 | contig 14578 bp, 7 predicted proteins | sample OrbCmetagenome_2_FD_92529 | JGI IMG/M metagenome (GOLD analysis project Ga0126338, IMG submission 92529) | Coral microbial communities from Petempiche,Puerto Morelos, Mexico - Orbicella C C metagenome | ecosystem: Host-associated > Invertebrates > Cnidaria > Coral | place: Petempiche,Puerto...
GTACACCTTCAAAAAATCATCCTACGTTGTGTCGGTTTTTGCTTTTGCATTCTTTATTTTTGTTTAAAACAACAACTTGTACTCACGGATGTGGCCTTTATATTGAATCATTCACAGTACTGTATTGTAGCCTTATAACAATGCCGGATTTTAACCTCGAATGATTCTTATGTGAAGGGTGCTTCACTGGGAAATTTTAAGCAAACATGTTCTTAAATTTAAGGTTCTGAAACACGGGGTTTTACTATACTTGTGTCCCTGCCTGCTTCTTAGACTTGAATGTCTGATGTCTATTCTTTTCAATCTTACTGAGCAAGTACCTTGAGAGGCGTCTTGTCGACTGGTGAGAGAACCTTTTCAGAAGCTTCCATCATTGAGCACGCCATGTGAGCTACTCTCTCTGCATGATTGTCACATGGCTTTGGTAAACCACCCACTACCATGTAAGCGTCACCGATCGTCTCCACCTACGAAATGATTTTGAACATGAGCATTTGGATGTAAATTTCAAAAACCAGCTGAAGAATTTTGCTGTCAGGTTTGTAGCTGTCGCTTCTCTTGCAAGAGTAGACCGTTAAGTTTCATAACTCTAACCAAAGGTCTTAATTGACTTTTCTTTTTCAATTATCTCAAACTAATTATAGAAACCGAAACTAAAGGCCGAATTTTAGAGCGCCACCTTAACTGAACCACATTGCCCTTGCTCTTGCCGCTTAAGGCAATTACTGTCGTGATTATATAATATTAGAAAAGAAATTAACTTGCAGGAAAGGAAGAACTTGAAAATAAATTTTGCGGTTTGTTTTTCGGGTTTCAAATGTTTCTTTAAGAAACCAATTTTCTTTGCCACTCAGCAGTTGCTTTATTCACAGCTGTTAAACTTAGCAAAACAAGTACATATGATTTGCTCAGTTCAACAGTGAATAAAGCAACTGCTGTTGGTAATACAGATTCGTGACTGCTGACTGTGAAGTTTTCAGTTTTTCTACAGCACCTCTTAGTTGGGGGTAAAGCTTGGGCAACTTTGAATCTTCACGAATGCGCTATCAATTTTCGGAGTTTGGCATCAATTAAGCGTTTTGAAAACATATGTTATTATTTGCTCCAAATGTTGGGGAAAATTTTAAAAATATTATATACATTGTCGGAAATAAAATAAGGGAATTACATTGTCACTAACTGGAATCAAAATATGCAAATATAATTTACTCGAAATTTTAAACGGTTACCTGCCTCGTGAATTCGACTATGGTCTCATTTTTTCCAATCGGATAAATGATAATAGCTAATTGATAAACGCGAATTTTAAAATTTTGAATAACGGTCAGTGTTCTCAGGTAGACCAAAATCCAATACATTTACTAAAATTATTTTAGCGTTGTTTGCCTTCCAAACAAGATGGCGGCAGAAATCAGTAAGAAATCGTTTGATTGCTTGCATAAATTACAGATTATTCATAGTCGTATAAAAATGACTTCTCAAGTTGTAATCAGCTGTCTCAATTTTAAGTCTGGCGCCGGGGACACGGGAGTAGAATACCATAGAGACAGAGGCGGTTAATTGTCTTGCATGAATATTGTAATTTTCGTTCTGGTTAAATTTATCTCTAGTTTTCGCGTTTTGCGACTTCATGTTCCACGACGGAAGAGAGAGTATTCGCTTGCAGAGTACACTTCCTAAATTTGATAAACGACAAACGCTTCAAGTTATAAATAATCTATAACTTTTGCCAGTTCATTTGGAATTCATAGCTTAAACGACAAGATAACAAATAAATGGATCATATTAAAGAGAAATGAGGGAATTTCGATCTTTTTCTTATCTCTTACATGTTTAATTTCAAATTGTTTTTTTTTTTCTTTTTGAGTCAGTGCAAGAGTAAATTTACCGAAAGCAAATAAAAGACCCTTAGCAAATTGCGGCCCACTGCGATAACATAAAACATTACCTCCAAATAATTAGAGGTAGTAGGCAGTTGTTTGTTATCGCAATTTGTGATTAGGATGTCATATAACTCATTGGAAAAAAACAACTGTCAATTAAAAGGATTTTAATATTTTGGTTAGAGAAATAGCCAAAATAACTGATAACAAAAGTTATCGTGAAGGTTCAGTGTAAATGTCGTAGACATTTTTGACATCACAGAACACCAAGATAACCTATCAAAATTTTAAGACGATTACGCAAAAATTTATTTGACAAAATTTTTGCGGGCGATAAAGAAACTTTTTTTACCAGAAGATCACAAGTACAAATTTTTCACCAGCACGTATTAATTTCGCGAGAAGAGTAAGAGAAAAAAAAGAACATTTTATTTGTTGCCATTCAGGTATTATGCTAAAATTCAAAATTTCATCTAACCAACCCCCACAACATCCTGACAAGTTTTTGTTTTGTTTTCCATTTTAAGCTCTTAATCTTACTACTTTCCACTTTTGGTTAAATATGCTCTTGGCTAAGGCGAAAATATCCTGATAAAACCGAGACATAAACTGACAGAGTGCCAGTCGACAATCTGAACGAGAAAAACGCTACTTGGGGTCGGATGAGAAAAAGAAAATAAATAAAACCCTCTTATGCAGGAAGTCTGTAAAGCCTTTTTAAACAAATACGTCTGTCACATGCGTACAATAATCAAACATCGGAGGCAAAAATTTGCATAAAATGTTTGGAGTAGCTGTATAAATGATGAAGAAACAAAAATTGTGTTAATGAAAAAAGTGTCTCTAGAGGTGCCCACTTCTTATAAATGATTAACCCTGAAAGGCCAAGACAAAAATTGATTTCTCACGCAATAAGATTCTGATTATAAACTTGCAAAACTGAGTTTTTATTGTATTTTTTCGCTTATCTTGGAAAATAAGCGATTAAAATCTGACGGTATATTGAGATCAGCGAACCGCAACCGAATAATTTGATGGTCGCGTCTGTTTGCCTTCGTCTCGGAATTAATTCGCGGTTGATCCAAAATGTCATCGCTGATATAACACGCTATACATAGGCCGAGGTCTTTTCATGCACGGTAAAGTTGCAAACATTTGAAAAAGTCGCCGGCTTAGTAGTCCGGCGTTTAGGTAAACATTTGTCAATCACAGAAGACGGGTCCCCGTAAATGTCAATAGCCGAGTTAAAAGGCAAGAATGAAGATTATTTTAAGAGTATAAACCTACCTTGTAGACGTCGTTCATCCCGCTTAACATATCGAAGTAGGTGTAGAGTTTATTCAACATCCGTACAATGTCCATGGGTACAATTTTGTCGTCGGAACACAGCGCTGTAAAGCCGACAATGTCACTGAAAAGAATTGTGACAAGCTTGTAGTTTTCTGCTGGAACCGGCTGATTCAAACGCAGTTTAGCCGCGACTTCTTGGGGCAAAATAGAGTGCAGCAACTCGTCCGTTTGCTTCTTGTTTTCCGTGAGTTTGCTTTCAACTTTCCTTAGGTCGTTGCTAGTTTCTTCCAGCTTTTCCACCAATTCTCGCTCAGCTCTCCTTGCTTGCGACATGAAGATAAGATCGCGCGTAGCATCGTGGACGGGAATGTCACTGAAGTAAATACCCATTTGTTTAAAACTCTCTAGGTTGCTCGCCCGAGGGGAACACAGAAATAGCACACTATCGATCTTAGGTATATATATCATTTGACCCTTGAGGCGCAGTGTTGGATTGGCCACACTCATTCTCCGGCCGTCTGAAACATCGTTCTCGCTGGGCAACGGGTGGGTAAGTCTCAGAACGGACTGTTTTGCTGAGACAATAAAAACTGTGTTGATGTGCGACAACACGGTATCGAACGTAAATTCCATTCGCGGTCGGACCAATTCGAACGCGTCCTTGAAAGGAAAGGGGTGACCAGTGGTAAGCCGTTTGTTTAAGAGTCGCATCATTGCCACCCCTGTTTGCGTGATGTTCAGCTTTCTGTCGAACATCACGTGAAATGGAAACGCTTTGCAAAACGATAACAGATTTATACGTCCGCGCTGTTTCTTTGCAGTTTTGTGTTCACTATCCGACAGCTGTACAGCCTGTTGGCCCGGAAGGGTGTTTAAATCAAATGTTTGTAGGCCGAGTTTGGAATGGGTTGCATTTTTACAACCTGTCTCTCTTATTGAAAACACAACATGCCCGAGATCGTCTGAACGCGCTTGTTTTACCGTAACTTCAACCTCGGTATTCAGCATCTCCTTAGCAACAGCTTTCACGATTCCGATCACAATATGCTCTAAACCCTGTCTTCGTGAGTAGTAGTGGAGCAGTAACGTTCCGTCAGATGTCTCTGTACAGCGAAAGGAGGGTGCCTCCATTCCAGGATAGATCGTGGCTAGATGGTCATGCAGCGCATCCAGATTGCACAAAAAGTCTCGCAGATTTCTGCCCAGAACTTTCAGAATGCGATCATAGCCAGACTGTACACAGTAGTCCAAAAAGTGAGCGCCGAATGCCTCCAAAACATCGTTTAAAGCAAGACCTGAAATAGTTAATTGAAGATCGTAGTTTATGTTTTCAAGATTTCGAGTACCGTCGGCAATTTTACACTTTGACCTACTTAGCTATCATCACAAGTATTGCAAGAAGATTTATGGAATAATACCTCTTAATGTCTCATTTTCCAGAATACGTTCTTTAACAGTGCTACCCAAGTACCTTTCCGGTATATGGATAATTCTAAGAAAACTGAACAGGTTGCTGGTAAAATGCATACCTAAAGTTTCGCAGGCCGCACCAACTAGGCTCAATGTTTCCTCGTCGTCGTAAACTTTGTGAATAAGGTACGAGCCGCCGTCGAGCTCAACGCCAGCTTTCTCGCTAAAGAAAAGAAGAGAGGAAAACAAGAGGTCCTTGCGTTACAAAGTAATCGCTTTACGAATAAATCGTTTTCAATTCAAGCCGCTCGAATAACATTAAATGTCTTCTTACATGATCGATCGCCACACATCTTCGCCAAACTTGCTGATAACCAAGTCTGCAAGAGCGCAGTGTACAAAGCCATACTGCAACAGGAAAGGAAATACCGTTACAAACTTGCTAAACCAACGTTGTGGAAGATTTTGGTGGCACATGTGTGAAATCCTTACCATAATTTTGCCAAAAGTCCGCAATGTTGTTGGGCTGTTTTGTCAACCGACTTTCGGCTTGCTTCTAATGGTTTTCTTGATTGTTTGCGGTGTCAGTCACGTGTCACTCTATCTACCAAGGCATCTGGGCCGTAATTATTAGCGATAGCTCCAACTATCCAATCAGTATGTATTGCTTTTGTCAATAGGCCACCTTCACATTCTAAAGTGGCGCATCTGAAAAGCAACCGGCTTGTCAAAATTCGCTCTAAACACTGGCGCGTTCTAACCTACAGCAGAACATCTGATATTGCAATCGCGCTGTTTGAAACATCATCACTGTATCTGACAAGTTTCACTAGCTGCCTATCGCACATCCGTTGTTACCATCAATGCGCAGACCATTGCAATCATGACACAACAGAACTTAAGCACATAATTCCACATTGATTATTCACTTTACTTCGCGTTCTGTGTGCAATCAATGTGAAAGACAAACAAGCAATTCAGGTAGCTCGACGCTTGGTGTCAAAGACCTCTTTGTTGGGTGCAAAGTTTTCTTCTATCAGGTTATAATTATAAACGTTTCGTGTCTTCACGCTTCTTTTCGTAGTAAAACGATAACGTTGTTGTCAACACGGTCCCGTTCGATCGAATGCGGCGAGGTCAATTGTAATTTTATACTCTCGACGACAACAGAAAAATGTAATGCTCGACGGATTTTTTGATTGCTTTATCTCTGTATTTTGATAGAAAGATCGTGATTGAACAGCAACGTGACAGTCCATTGTTTGAGGTAATCGGACATTTACAAAAAACCTTTCCAAAACGTCTTTTGATTGCAATGGCCAGTGAAGCAATATTGTAATACCAAAACAACAGCGGGGGGTTTTGCACTCAAATCGTCGGATATCGTTTGCGCGGTGGAGTGTCGTAAAATATATCGGCTTAACTTTAAATGCACCAAAACAAAACTTAACCAAAGGAAACGCCTTAATATATAAGTCAACCAAAAGTATATGATAGTTTTAAATGCTGTTATTGCAAAACAGATCCCCTGGGTACAATCGAGGATTGAGCGCGCGGTCGCTGTTATCAGAAAGTCCTTTGACTTATTTATTGCTTTTGAACATATGATAATTTAGTAAAACATTCTCTTTACGGCTTTTGCCGTCTAGATGATAAGAAGTGATTTTTGCCCCATGGCATGCGTTTGATATTGATTGTTATTGAAGGAGTCTGTTCCTTCATTTTGGCTTCATTAAGGCAACCCAATATGACCAATTTACTCTATAGTTGATTCGTACTGATTTCCTTATCAGTTCGTTTTCTCGTTTCATTAAAAACCTTAGGTCGAACTTGTCCTAATGAAAAACAACACCAATAAGATTGCTGTTCTTAAATCGCTTCTTTTAGTTTTCGCGAGAGATGCTCGGAAAGCCATTTTGTTATGCCTGAACCGTCGGGAACACACAGAAACAAAGTTTGAATCGAAAATTACGGAAGCATCAATTACCGACTGGCCTTACCTGGTTTTTGACACTCTGAAAATCTGCGGATCCGATCAGATTAAAAGTCCGTGTGAGATTAGGAGCTTTCGCTAAACTGATCAGCGAATTATATTCGAGGGAAAAAAATTAGCGCGCACGATTAAATTCAATAGCCATAACACTATTTCAAAAATAACCGGCTTAGTTTGTGAGCATACGTAAAAAACGGATTTGTCGCCTAGCAGCGGCGAGATTTTAAAAGGTTTTAATTTTAATGTGCTCTGCCTTGATTCAAAAGATGTAAATTCACTAGCATGAACTGATCAAAGGAAGACCAATATTAAAACAAATTCCTAGAAATTCAATTTAAGGACCTTTTTTCCATCGCCCATCTAAACAAATTCAGACTACAAAGCTTGCCGAAAAACTGTTAGAAATCGATTTTAAAATATAATCACTGTATTGTAAAGTTTTTCGATTATAAAATGTTTCGTGGGGATGTAAAAGGTTTTGAAATACTCTTGCATTATTATGCAAAAATTGAAAAGCCGGGAAGCTGAACAACTGATGGCAACCTCTAGTTTAGCAAATGAAGTGAATCAAAAATTCTCGCAATAAATTTCTTTTTTCTTTGGCCGCGAATCCCCCCCTATTGTAACTTCCCGAGGTTTTCATCTATACATTTACGAAGTCTCTGGCACGACACTTCAAATGTTGTTTTTCTGACCTTTGTCTCTCAGGTACCTAGCTCTGATTTCAAATAAATTTGTAGCACAGCTTGTTGAAAGGCATCGGCTGTTTTCCATTTCAAAACAATGTTTGAGTGAAAATGCGATAACAAAAGGAGAAATATGTAATAGCAAAGTTATTGAATCCAATTCACACAAAAACTAACTGATCAAATTTACAGTATTGGACTGCACAAAAGCTTTCCAAAAAAAATTACCCATTTCAGTAAATGTTATTTGGCAAGAATTTTCTACTTGTCACCTCAAAGATTGTACTCGCCTCTACAAGTCTTTTCATATTATAAAAAAAGTCTGTTAAATTAAGCTAATTTAAATCGGAAAAATTATGGAAAGGTGTCGAAAATTTTAAAAAAAACGATAGGAAAAAAATTAGAAAACATTGAGGCTACTCATGGTAGACTTAAACACAATGTACGTATGAAACATAACGTCGAATCATTGGAAAGAGGCAAATAACATCATCATACGGTAAGTTAATAATATTTTAGATAAACATGTCAACTCACCTTATTGCTGAGCATAATATAATTCGACACAATTTTTTATGGACTTTTCGGGCGACAACTTATTTATGCCAGCTTTTTCTATTCCTTCTGTACTCTACATCGACTTCAAATTAAAATCAGTAAAGAAAATTTCCTGTAACATATCTCACTGAGGACTTACCATTTTTAACCAAAAATTTTGTCGTTGTAGTTCAAAATTTCAGGTTCCGTGATTCGCGGGCAGCCAGATCAAAACATATTTCCATTAGCCAAGATTGAAAAAGAGCAAATATGAATTGTAATTTACAGCCATTATATATGTCCTATATTTGGGAATATCATTTCCAGTAATGTGTGGCAAATTGATAAGGCTCTATTCTAAATTTAATTTTACCGAGCCCAATCTGATGGGATCCAAATTGGATGTTAATTCACTGCATTGTCACACACAGAACATTCCAGTCGGTAACCCATTAAGATAAAGCTAACGCAACTTTTCGCTGCAAATTTCTTTAGTTAGAATGTACATAAACTCCAGCTGTTATTGTACCTTTTTATCAGATATGTGATTAAATTCAATGTCTTGTCTGGGCCGAGAACATTTCTCAGCCAGAATCGAACCGTCGCGAAGATCTTTAGAAGGTAATTTGTCATGAGGCGAGGCGGCGCTTATGATGAAATTCTTTCACGCGCTGAGGGATGTCATCTGCCACACGACTGTTTAAAGAATGTTCACAGATTTGGAAAGGCCAACAACCAGTGCTAATTAAATCAGTCAATCGTTGTATACAGAGTCAACCCTCTTGTCATTATGGTATATCCCCTTACATCAGAATGCTGTTTCAGCTGACTGATGCTAGAATGTTTCAGGTCAAGTAGTGCTGGAATTCATTCTCATAATTGATGAGATTCCACAACAGAAACCCACCAGATCGAAACTGTGTTCTTTATCTCTTCCACTTGAATCACCCTCGTTGGAGGCTATCTACGAAACGGCCCTTTTTTTCTAGTCTCTCGAGCGTGACGCGAAGAGCGACTGCTCGCCTTCCCGCGAGCGTCCATTCCTCTTCTCTCCCGTCCTTTCGCGACACGCGCGACAGACCAAGATCAGTGGAGGGAAGCTCGTGGTCTGTTTTCAACTTAACCATTTGGATAAGATGCCCGTGTGAAGAAAAGATTTGAAGGATGAATTGTATGTTGCCACAATGTAAAGAATGTTTGTCGTACTCCAAAAGTGCAAATTGGCTAATACTAGCAATAATCAAAGATTATTTTTAGGGTCTATTCGACGCCTTCATTAGCCAACACTCAACCTCTGTTTATTCCTAAATTCAACATTTTAATGGTAAAGTATCCTGCCACAATGTAAAGAATGTTTATTGTATACCAAAACAGCAACTTGGCAGTAATAATACATTTACTGTGGAAAGCATTACAAACCAATTTTGTCTAGACATACTTGAATAGTCATAGAACCACTTGACACGATTATCACAGAAAACATTTCTGTTAGGATACTTCTATGTTATCACGCAAATGCAACTGCGAATACGCCCTTAACTGTCTTAAAGGAGAAACCCTTATCAAATATATTTGGCCTCGTCTCTCTATGACCAAAATTAAATAGTTTCTATTAATCTCTGTACCCAAGAAACAGGGCGAGAGCAAATAGAGTTTTCTTCTTGTGAGCTAGTTTGGTGAGAGTGAGAAAAAGAGTTGGCTACCATCCACGCGTATTCCTGTGCCGACAAACAGATAGACAGAGTTATTTCAAGGTGTTGTTTTACAGTTAGAAAATCCGCGACCTCTTTAGATCTATCTGCTTAGATCATTTGACCTAAAACTTGGAGATTTTTATGATTACTTAATATTTTCTTTTATCTTTATCTGCATGTGCAACAGGCTGCACTACAGTTCAAGGTGAATGCTGGGTGTTCAAAGATGCCCAGAATGCGATGTCGAGCGAGAGATTAAAGCTATCTTGTTATGAATTCTTGGCAAGAGAAGGTGGATCATTTTCTGGCGTCAATAGATCACTGTAAAGGCTCATGAAACAGACTGTGTGGGTTGTACCGTGATCGATCATTCGTCATTTATCATGACAACTGAATGAGAGAAACATCTGAAGCTTTTGTAAACCCTCGCTGACGTGCCAGAGAGGTTTCCAAATGGCTTTTTCGATCTGAACTAGTCCTAGAAAGTTCACTTGTGTCCAGAAATGTACGCAGTAACGAAATTGGCAGATTTGAGGAAATTTCGTAAGACTGAGTGAATGCCTCATGGTTTTGACGATATTGGCGAATTCAAAGCAAAATTAGCTTAGCGAAATTGACGAAAGACGCACGAACGAAGAGTGGCAAGCGATGTTATCGATCAAGTTCGTATCTGATGAAGTCCGTGGGCTCGGACATTTTTCGACGGAATTCCACCAGAGTCACCAGAAGTATAAACGTGCTTGTTCAATGTCGACTAAACTGATACTCCAAGCAAGTTAAGATCCCATAAAAGGGTTTGCTACTATCATACCATTCAATTCTTTAGAGGACCAATGCAATTTTCCCCACCTAAGAAACGGCTAAATGGCTGTGAAACGATCATCTTCCTAAATCACAGCCGTAGGAAATTTATCCTTGCCCGTGTCGCTCGTGACAAGTAGCCTCTAATCACGAGCTAATTACGTGTATAACAACCAATCAGAAACCGAAAACAACCTGAATCAATCTGTAGCGCATGCTGTTTGAGAGAGTGAAACCGTGGTACTAACAATAATCAGAAAGCTTGCGTAGGCGCACAAGAGATCCCACGGAACAACACAACAGCGACAGTAAGAGACACAAAAATCTTGCTGTACAGAAGATTTCGAGCTTTTAATGTAAAACGTTGTCGTACACATCATATTAAAAAAAGGAATATTCAACAACAGTTTGCCAGTAATATTTACAATTGGAGGGAAAGACGGTGTCACATCGATCATATTACACATTGAAATAATAAAAAAATCACAATGACAGTTCCACATCTGGATTATCCAAACAAACAAACCTTTTGTGTCGCTAACCAGACGAATATTACAAACTACCTACAACCTAACCGGGGCCGTATCCAGAAAGAAAAACGCGACGAGGTAATGTTTATGGTTAAATTCTCTTCCTACGTATTTGCTAGTGTTTTACTCTCCCCCTTTAAAAGAGAAACAGCAAAAAACGAAAAAAAAAATGACTGAGGGAAGTGCCTCGGTTTGCCTCACACTGTCTACGGCCCTGCTAATGGTGCTGTTACACTTGTAAATATTACCACTTTGTCTATCTTTTCTGGGGTGTCCTTAAAACTAGACCCTGCCTATATTTTTCATCTCCAAATTACATAAATTGTTTAACAACTTGAGTACAAATTTACAATTCAGACAATCTTTTTAAATATTCACGCAGATAGCGTGTACCTTTTAGGTTACGTTTTAAGCAAATATCTCTTTCAATGTTACGCTCAAAGAGCTACAAAATTTCACCAATTACTGAGTTTTACAAGCTTATTAAATGTTTCCAGTCAATTCGTATAAAGCGTTATGTCTTCACTACACAAAGTCGAATGCTAATAAGGCAAAATGCGAGCAACGAAGTCAGCAAAGATTTCCCTATTCTTTCGGGGACAAAATGAGTTTTTTTTGTTAAGCAAATCTGCCTTTAAGCATGCAGCGTTTCCGATTTTTACTATCCAATTAAAAAGGGGCTAACAGTAAAAAATAGTCCGAAAATAATCACATGATAAGAATACGTCACGTTCCCTGCTTAGCAAAAGCTTTAAAAAAAACATCGCAGGCTCATTTAACTCCCACTACTTGTGTCTTTTTAGTTTAGATTGGAAAACCCATTTGTATTAGGTATCTCTGAAAAATAAATTACTCATTAATTGCTGTACTAGGAACCTTTCGGTGTAAATAATTGAATTACTGACAATTTTAAATTTTCACAAAAGTGAATTGGCCACACTCGGGTAATCTTTTGTTTCAAAAACCAAAAAGAGTCTTAATTTAAGCGTCAAAAGAAAAAGTCTTGGCATCAAATAAATAACGTAAACGAATTGTCATGATAAAGTACAAAGTAAGGAAAAACAAAAACAAAACAAAACAAAACTAAAGAGGTTACTCGTGATCTAATCATATTTGGATTCAGTTCTCATCTAATACCTTGTCAATCTAGAAAAACAATTGTCCTGCTGCGCTTGTTTCATAAACCTTTCCAAAACAGGGGAAAATCTGCTGGCAAAACAGTATTTGGGGAACCTCAAAATTACATTTTTTCCAGCCCATCATTGCAGTGGATTTCTTATGAATTGAAAATAAGATTGCCTAAAAATGCTTGAAACATCTCGTTACATGTGTAAAAATATCTTGCCGTAAGGCCTCTCAAAAGGAAAGGCCGTTTTCTGCTTGCATTTCTCAGCCCTTAAGGCAATGTGTCCTTCTAAGTACACGTTATCGTAGAGATCTCCGAGATACTCAGTCGTCCCAGGCCCTTGGATGAGCCCACGCAGGTTCTTGACAAACTCTCTCTTTGACATTTTGTTTTTCACATGTGGACTGCTGAGATCCACACTGAGAAGAATCAAAGAGTGGCATAGAATAAACACACTCTCTAAAAAGGAAAAGACAAGAACACAATGTTGTTACTCCTGCATGGTGCTTTAAAACTTATTAGCACCTAGTTTCTTGTCAAGGCTATCATTAAGTTTTAAGTCAACTGTAGCTTTGATTTTCATACCCATAACAAACTTGTTACCTTTTGGGTGAATTTTTTTCAACTACAGGCAATTTCTCAGGCAAGTTCACACCCAACATCAAGGGCCCATCGAACATACTCAGGTGTTGCAGGTGTTGTGGGTTACGGCCCTTATTGACCTTACAATATGTCAGAACATTGTCTAACAGACAGTCAGTGACAAGACAGACAGACAAACAAACAAACAAAAGCAGACACAGACAGTCTGTTACAAGCGTGACCGGTAAGTCACTCAGTTCATCAGAGAAATAGAAAGCCAGTGACAGGACAGACCGATACAGAAAGACAGATGTATGGACAGACAGACAGGCAGAGGCAGATAGCGAAACACACACTAGAATAGCACGAGGACATTTGAAATAAAAACAGACATTCCACGTTTAGGGGGAACAATGCAAATGATGACAAAAAGACTTACCTGGAGTAAAGGATGCAGAAGGATTTGTATCACAAAACCGAATCGAAAACTTGTTCAAAAGGGTGTCTAAGAATTCCCCTCTTTGTTCTGGGGGATAAACTCGCTCAAAAAACTGCCTGAAACGGACAGGAAAACATTTGTTTATGTAAGTTAAGGTAAATCAACCAGAGTAAATTTCAAGTAACCTGAGGTACATACGACTGTGAAGCAGTAATTTCATACAAATGTTATTGAGCAGTACCTTGCTTACTTGGTGCTATTTTTTATGTCCCAGAACAAAATACCAACTTTATGATAATTATAGAGTTTAGCAAAATAAACTGGCAAACAAAATAAGATGGAAAATGAAAATGAGTTGGAAGAATTACAATCTTTTAGAAAGAGTTGATTGGACTAACGCACAGCTCTTAATGCAGTCAGGATTCAGAGGAAACCAGACATAGACAAACCTGCAACAATTATTTCATACATGTATGTACACAAACCTTAGAGCCACAGGCAGAAACATTCCTTTATAATTCTGCATATTGACAATTTCCTGTAGAACATCTCTCCTACCAAGAAGGCAAATCAGATGAGATTATAAGATAATAACAATAGCAAGAAGCCCACTTCGTTATTACGGCCACTTTAGTCTGCCCCCCCCCCCCCAAAAAAAAAGCTCAGTCAGTTATTTTCTTATTTAACGAACCCCTTTAATACGGCCACCCCTCTAATGCAGCTGGATTTTTGTGGCCCATTGGTGACCGTATTAATGGGGTTCCACTGTATCAAAAAAGGTATCTTTAAAAGGATCAAGTCAGCTCACAGTTCTGCTGTAGGAACACTCTGTAGCAATAACAAAGTCAGGAGTTTCAGGTTTCTGGTTTTTGGTTTGACCATCTAAAGGGGTGTTTTCCTTATAAAGAAGTTCAGTTCAAAATGTTAACTAATGAGACCCCTGCAAAGTAATAAATTCATCACTGAAAGGAAATTTGATTTCATTCTTTTCTTCAATATTAATTTTCCCTTCCAAGAGTAAGAAAATGAAATAAAACTAACATCAAATTTCCATAAATTCATTTTTTGCATGCTCCGCCCATTTTGACTGCAAAAGAATATTAAAGGGGCTCAGTCACAGTATTTTGAGTTATTTTGGCCACATTCAAAATTACCTTTAAGTGTTAAGAAACCTGAAAATAACAGTTTAATAAGATAGAAAAACACCAAAGAGATAATGATAAACCACAAAGGAACAAGGATGGCTAAGGATGGAGAAGATTAACACAGATTGCAAATGAGGAATTTGAAAAATTGAGGCTAAACTTTTCAATATGCGCAAACCATGACTGAGCTCCTTTAAACAACTTGCTTACCAGCTACAAAGCATAGCACCTAACTATATCGATAAAACAAAGTGTGTAAGCTTATCCAAATTTGACACAGGAACTCAGGAACTCGGGAAGCATGAAACAGGTGGGGCTGGAAAGAAGGAAGGAGGTGGGGGGGGGGGGGGGGGGTCCAAAAAAACAACACCCCACCGAACGGGGGGAGGGGCCACAACACGCGCCACGGCCTTACTCCCACCCCCCTCCATATGTGTTCCCCCCCCCCCCGCCAAAAACCAC
>Ga0126338_10001672_pt1 | contig 14577 bp, 8 predicted proteins | sample OrbCmetagenome_2_FD_92529 | JGI IMG/M metagenome (GOLD analysis project Ga0126338, IMG submission 92529) | Coral microbial communities from Petempiche,Puerto Morelos, Mexico - Orbicella C C metagenome | ecosystem: Host-associated > Invertebrates > Cnidaria > Coral | place: Petempiche,Puerto...
TTGGTATTCTCTGTTTTAGTGCCACTGTAATTTCTCGAATCAAATTTGAATGTTTTAAAAACCTTTTGCCCCAAATTTTTTTTTTTGCCCCAAAAACCTGCCTTCCCAAATTTTGGGGGGGCTCCCGCACCCCCCCCCCCCCCTAGTCCCCCGGCCCGTACTCGTATGGTTCCCTAGGGCTTTACGCCGACGACTTGGTACAACCACGTGGGTGCCCGCCAAGGAATACTTCTGAGATCATCTTCCCAGTTTGCATGTTTTGCATCTTTAGACTAATGCAGTTATATTTTTTTTCTAGATTTCAAGCTTGAACCAGTTAATATCACGTCCTCTGAACCAAGCTCCACTGGAGTCGGTCTCCAATGGAAACCACTGGACCCCTTTAAATTAGGCGAGCCCGTCTTAGAATACAGAGTAGAAATCTTTGATTTGTTGAGAGGAGAAAGTTTTAATTATACGGTTAATTCATCAATGACAGATGTAAACCTGAACATTTTGAAACCGTTTACGCCTTATAAAATCAAAGTGTTTGGAATTACGAGCTCATGGGAGGGAAATATCACCGACACAATAGGACTACAAACACAAGAAGACGGTAGGTTGAGTTAAAGCTAAAACTAACTCTGACATATCGCCTTAACTGACAGCTGAAGTAATGTATTTCGATGCATATATTAAAAAGTACACTGTTATGAGTATGGCTTCTTCACATCAATGCAAAATAAAAACTAAAGTGGTCCAGTTCTGTCGAAAATTATTGTACCAGTACACGTAAGCTGTTAACTATCGAGATGTCATCATGAGTGACGTATCAATGGAAGTTTTGATTTCAAATTGAAAAATAGTCGAACAGGGCTGTTTAGACCATTTCCTTACGTCTTTGAAAAACAACTAGAATTTCTCCTACCTATAACAATAGGCCAATTCCGAGTTGCCTTTTGCCTCTGTGTCAAAACGAGTCTTCGCCCGAAACCATTCATACGAAAATGTGTTCACACTACAGATTCACGCAAGCTTTTTTTCATATGAAAGGTTTTGCACGGGGACTCGTTTTGAAATGGCCTACAGTGAAACCCCTCTCCACGCTTATAACGGACAGTTTTCTTTGTCCCGACGACTAAAAAGCTCATGTATATTCGCTTAAATTAACCCGCTTAATACGGACACCCAGATAATGCGGACACTTTATCATGTCCCTTTGGTGTCCATATCAACGGGGTTCCATTGTAGTTATTTAGTGTTTTCACCTTGGTGGTCTGGGGGAAAGGGTATATTATGTCCGAATAGAGGTACTTAGTCACAATTTTGTGCCATTTGACTCCCAAATGGAGGAAATCCCATGATAGTCCTCCTTTTGACGGCAACTGGACAAAACGACTGTAACAATAATTTTAATTTTTTTTTTGTCCCCAATTAGTTGTGAAAACTAAATACATTGACACATTAATAAAGCTTTTTACTTTTCCTTTTTTTTTAAACAATTTTCGAGGATCTGAGTTGATTCGTGTTCCCAGCTTTTCTTATTTTCATTAACTTCCAAAATGGGCTAGGCGAAAATGTAATCCTTTTAGACGTTCATCTATTTCACGTAAATACAAAAATAATAATGATATTTATACATTTCACCTAAATAGTCTAGTATTTAGATAATACGTTGGTGTGCTGTGATAAAACTTTTACAGTTTAATTTGTTGATATCTTTTACAATATTTTAGACAGTTTTGGTCTGTATTTTGCCAACAAAGTAATATCCTTTTGGGAAGAATTTACGGCTGTTTTCCTTAGGTAAACATGCTGGGCTTCACCACTCGTGTTGCCTACAGGTACGTCGAGGAACGATAATTATATAGAGAGAAAAATAGATATACAAAAAAAAAATTACTGAAATCACTTTGAGACGGCCTCAAAACGTCACGAAAACACCGGAAGCACACAAAAGTGTCGACGTAAATAGTTCTAATTGAATGTCTTCACCATATTCTGAATAAGCGATCGTTACAGTCCTATACAAACTCTTCTATTTACGCTGCGTTGCGCAACTGAGTCCAATACATTAAAATGTTCACGGCTCCCAAGGAGCTTGTCCCATTTAGTGAAAGACCGGAATCACTTTCATTTTGCTTTCTGTTAATGTAGTTTATTATTTTTGTTTAATACCACAGCTCCCAGCGAGTCTCCTAAAAACCTCAGTGTCCAACACACCGGCAGCTCAGAATTAACATTCCGACTGGAGCCAGTAGATAAATATCATATCAACGGGCGACTCCGAGGATATAAAGGAAATTATCGAGAAAGCCTATCTCCAAATGAGCCTTGGAAGACCTTCGTTATCAATGTAACTCAAACCAAGCGCAGGAAAAGAAGCATTGAGGACGAACAAGTTACCTTTAACCTGGAGGGTTTAAAGGCGTACACCTCGTATACAGTCACTGTGTTGGCATTTACTGTGAAAGATGGCGTTCCCACATTGGCGGCAAACTTCACCACCGCAGCGGACGGTATGACACACCATTTCATAGACTAGCAGATATACATGCAACTTAGAATGAAACTATGTTCACTGTACTAAAGAAATCTTTAGTGTTTTGTAGATTACTTCTCAAACTCGTTAATAACTCATCAAGTTAAAAACAAGAAATCATGACCATGACGGGTTTGGATATCTGATCTTAACTAACTTAGATTTTGATGATTTTGATTCTCCATTTTCTCCTTAATTTAAGTTTCGATTGAGAAGATACATTAAATACTCAAGACAATGTTTGACCACATTTCCAAACACCTCGGTGTACCTCAAAAATACTCCGCTACGCGTCTCATTTTGAACTCTCTTCTCGGTGTTTGAAAATGTGTTCAACTACGGTCTTTCGTGTTTGATATATTACTTCAATTCATACATGATTTGCATATTCGTCTCTCTCTTATCTACGGCCATTATTTTTTTCCCTCGGCATCTTCAGTACCAGATCATCCTCCGTCAAACGTAACCGCGTGCAACACTAGCTCCACAAGTGTTAATGTCACGTGGCAGCCTATCTCTTTAGACCACAGGAATGGAATTCTCCTAGGATATCACGTAAGATATTGGAGACACGATAAAGCAAACGATACTATCTCCGTGGTAACGGTAAACAGCACCAGCCTCCATGCAGAAGTGGAGGGAGTAGGGAAGTATAAGGAATACATCATCCAAGTAGCCGGATCGACAGTAGCTGGTTTGGGGAATTTTTCTGAACCTGTGTTTGTTCGTACTGAGCAAGATGGTGAGTAATTATAATGTGTATTATATTGTAGTCTCACCTGTGGTTGAATGAAAAGTCGTCGATGTACTTAGCTACAACTAGCTAGTTCTCAGGCATGCTAACTAAACTGAAAGAAAGAAACATTTCAAATTAACATAATAGGCTTAAACATGCTAACTGGCGTGAGGCAGACTAGTTCGCTATTTGTTAGCATGACCGAGGAGTTGAACTAGGGTCTACCGAGAGACCACTCAACTTAGTGGTCAGAGCGGGACCTGAACTCGTGGCCTCTGCATTTCAAGTCCGGTGCCTTTGCAACTCGGCCACGCTGCATCCTATCGTAGCCTTTTGGAAACAAGGAGAGTAGAGCAAGTGTTTTCGTGGCAAATTCTCGACACGTTTAAAGCGTATATAACAGGTATGTTTTCATTTGCTTGATAGAATCTACGCGAGATCATGATTTGGAAGCCGAAATAAAAAATTGCATATCGTTTTTTTTTTCTTCGCCGCGTTTTAGCCATCTGAAGACGTGAAATTTCTCTTCCGGCTGGGTCTGAAACAGGGCGGGGGGGGGGGGGGGTGGGGGGGGGTCAGGAAGTAAATTTTGGCGTTTTCGAATGGCTAAATCGCGGTGAAAAAAACAACGAAATCCATTTTTTTTTCTATTTCCATATCAAGAGCTCATGTGAATTCCATAAGGAGAACTAAAAAATATATATCTGTCATACGCACTTAAATTTACAAAGTAAGTTGTTCGAGCGCTAGTGAACAGTATTAATTGTTTTCTTAGATATAGTGTCGTGATGTAGTATTGTAATGCATCTCCTTTAAAATAGAGATTTGAAAAGGGGGTTTCGTTTTCGAAATAATTTTGTTCTTTCCTCGACCTTAGTACCCGATGAACCACCAGGTAACATCAGAGTTCACGGAATTGAACCCACAGTTTTAAAAGTTGACTGGCTTCCAGTGCCTTACGAAACTATAAACGGCATTGGAATAGGCTACAAGCTCGCTCTATTCAATACCAGTGCGTATAACATTAGAAATTACACCTTGGAGGCTTCTGTTCTTTCACTGAAAATTACCGATTTGGATATCTGGACAAACTACAACATCAAGATGTCCGCTTTCACTGTTGTTGGAGACGGTCCATGGAGTGAGTCAGTACTTGAAGATACAGACGAAGAAGGTAAGCCACGGGCATCCCATCTTTAAAATTTGACTCTACAGCAAATGCCCATGAAATCTTGGATGTCACCTAAAATTATCAGATCATCCATGGCCAGAAGTCTTTATCCAAAACTACCTCGTTTTAAAAGAGAGGTACAAGGTAACTCGGAAATGGCCTATTGGTGTGCGGTGCGTTTCATTGATTCTGGTGTTTTATTCACAGCTCCTTATGAAAGTCCAGCAAATCTGACCGGACAAAGCACAAACTCGACCTCAATCTTCGTTCAGTGGAATGCAGTTATTTTACCCAATATTCGCGGGATTCTTCGAGGTTACAGGGTTTACTATGAAGAGGCTCCGGGCTCCGTCCATGCAAGCGTGTTAAGAAACGTGTCTGTCGATATATCTGTGACTGAAGCTGAGCTCATCAACTTGCGCAAATTTACCGAGTACCATATTTGGGTAACAACGTTCACTACCAGAGAGGGAGAGTTGAGCAATTCCATATTCATGCGGACACGAGAGGACAGTAAGTGCGGTCTTTCCGGCTTCTTTGTCGCCCTTTTTACAAATAAAATATAACAGAGAATTGTTACTATCTACCTTTTCTATAAATGTACTCGACTCCTAGTAACTCAAACCCTTGCTAACTCGAACTCTTGCTAACTCAAACCAAATCAATATTTCACCTGGATTTCCATCATACATGTACTGTAATTTTACCCTCGGTAACTCGAACCCTCAATAACTCGAACCTCTCGATAACTCGACGCAATTTTCGTTTCCCTTCAGATTACATTCCATATAATTTTACCCTCGATAACTCCACTGTGTTTGTCAATACGTGAAAACACAAAACAAAACAACACATTGAAAGTATTTCTCAAAAAAGTAAATCGCATGAACTCTGAAGCAGTAGCCCTATCGTTTTTCTCCTTGAATTCTGCAAAAACCTGCTTTGCCTTGCTTCCTTTTGTTTCCCATAACGTTTATACGTTCTGATATATACAGTAAACACCATTTATTTTCCTTATTCCCGTCATTTGCTCTCAACTCCCGATAACTCGGAGTTGACTGTACCAATGCTGAAATTCCTTGTGAATGTAGGTAATTAACTTGATCTTATTTATAATAGCTCCAGGACGCCCACCATTGTACATCACATACTCTTCGCCAAGTTCCACTAGTCTTTTAGTTGAATGGGGTGCAATCCCTCCGCAGTTCAAAAATGGAATCATAAGAGGATTTCAAGTTCACTTCCAACACAATGGCACGAAGGAAGTTAGAGTGCGAGGACCACTCCTCTACTGGGTCATTCTTGATGGTTTAAAGAAGTTTACAGTCTATCATATTCGAGTTTTTGCCTTCACAAATGAGGGATATGGACCAGAAAACAACATAACGGCGGTCACGGCCCAAGATGGTATGGAACTTACCTACAATATTTGTTTTCTAGAGAAAACAAAATTCCTGATGGCGGCAAAAGAGTAGGAACAATAATTATTTAAATCCTTGATAATATAAGTCCTTGAAGAAGTCTCGATTGCATTCCGATATAATGAAAGATGATTTAGTTGAACTTCTCTAAGTTTAAGCCGAGTTTCAGCCCCTTTTAACCCCATTTCGAACGGCATCCCATGAACACGTTCACACCAAACTAACCTACGTCATTCTCGAAACAGGACAAGTTTCAAAAATTTGCTCCTTCGTGATCGAATATAAAGGAAAGGTTTACCAATGCCTCACTGATGAAATGGCTAGTTCTGCAAGTTTTTTTCGCGTACTTCAAAAGAACTAATATTCTTTTCGTTATCGAGAAATGGATATTTTTGAAGAAAGTTTGACCTTTATTGTATTGCTAGAACAAGACAAAACTGTTTTCTTTTCTCAAGTTCCCAGCAGGCCACCAGAGAGCATCATCGCTGAAAGCCACGTAACCCTGACAACCATTCCTGTTACGTGGCAACCAATCGATTCCAGCTATATCCATGGCATTTTACTTGGCTACAAGATCAGGTACCAGGCCGTTGCGATTGGAGAGGAGCCAGTTGAAGATCAGCCAATCAGAGAGGAGATAGTCAGCCCCTCGACCTTCTTTCTTGTGTTGAAAAATCTCGAAATATTTACTTTGTATCGCATTGATGTGATGGGATATACGATCATGGGCAATGGTCCACCGGCTACGGATTATGCAGGTTTGTCTAATTTTCAAGCCAATCATACAATGTCTCGGCGCATAGAATATATGTTTTTAGTATAAATCTACTAGTGTTCTATCTCTGATTGGCTACGCTACTCACTATCTATTCTGTGATAGATAGTGAGTAACGTGACAGTGTGCCTTTGCTAACAAAATGACGACCGCTTCTTGCCGTTTTCGAAGTGTCTGTGAAGAGGATTTAGATAAAGTTTTGAGCGACTAGTGGATTTATACTGAAACAATTAGATTATTCGCTCTCGATTCCTATGCGTGATAGCTGACTCGGGCTCCGCCCTCGTCAGCTATCACGCGTTAGAAATCGAGAGCTCATAATCTAATTGTTTAATAGACGGATTGGGCAAACGTGTTTACATCATTTTTCCTCCCAATTCAGCTCATGACATGACTCACTTGGGAGGTTACAATTGTTCTGTTTGTATATACTCCCATACAATCAGTTTCGTTTGGCAAATGTCACAACTGTAACCTCCCAAATGAATCATCACATGGTCTGAACTGGATGGCAACAAGGATGTAAACACGTAGCCGAATCCGTCTATTCTTTATCTTACTCCGTCCCTCTATTTTACCGCTGATTCAAGGCGTATGTAATAAGGAGAGACGTAGAAATTAACTTCAGATGAAGGAAAGTTTAAAACCATAGTTACTCAGGGAGTACAACTATCACAGCTGTTTAGTATAGTAAAAAGGGTAGCTTAAGATTGGGGAAGATTAAAATGGATTGCGCACATCGAAATGATTTGTTTTTTAAGATGCGCCATTCGCAACGTGGCTCTTTTCAAGGAGAAAAGAGCCATCCGCAAACAGTTGCTGCTATTAATTGACTTTAATGTACTACAATCTTACTTTCAAAAATTAAACAAAGGATTAAAACTGTGCCAATTGTTGTTGCTGTTGTTTTTTTTAAGTCAACTTCATTTCAAAACTTCAGCTGTTTATGATACTTCTCTCTACCTGCCAAAAAACCCCTATTCTGTTATTTACAGAGACCTGTCGCTGCTACGAACGTCTAACAACGAGTTGGTATGAGTTTCGACCATACGTCCGATTGTCTGAAAATGGCTTCCCTGACGGGCTTATTCCACCAATCCTCAAGAAGCTAACCTTCAGGTGTTGTGAAACCTGCCAGTCGCATGGTACTTCTTATGTGGACTTGAATTCAAATGGCTTCAATCAGTCGGCAAAGCTTTCCAATCTGCGTTCACTGCAGAAGAGTATCGTTAATCCAACAGACTTCTTCTTCCCCGTCTATGGCTTTAAGGAGCAAACTCATTTTGCTAAGCAGTTTGGCTACCAAGGAATAGTGGAATCACCTGGTATGGCGTACATTATCAATACAAACTCCCATGATGACATGCCCAACGCTATCTTGACGAATATTGTTGCCTGTTGGCCAGCGATCGCCCTCGCTTTGGTCATCACGTATCTAGCTGGACTTGTGGTGTGGTTAGTGGTAAGTTAGGCAGAATGTAATCAATAAATAAGGAACACAGACTTCACATGCTAGGCGTGTGAGTTAGGATGTTCAATTCGAACCCGAACATTGTACTTGGGTTGGGTACTTTAGATTAGGAATTATCCTCACATTATCCCAGCGGACTTTTTGTTACATACAGAAGATTAATCTTTCCATGTCCAAAAGAGAAATTCCACATCGAAAGATCGCTGGACGGCTGCGGTGCAGGCGACCAAAAGCTTCCTCCAGCTGCTTTGAACTCGGGTAAGCACAGCAATTTAGATTGGAAGCAGAATCTTTTTTTATATCTCCATGGAATGTTAGAAAAGACTGAGAATCCGGTTTGTGCTGTCGTCCTGGTTTTTCTTACCCTGAGGTGAAACCTTAATGGAGCATATTCCTTAACAGGTACATGACCAAAACCTTAAACTCTGGCAATTGGGAAATTGATATCGGATTGTGGATGGTTTCACTCGAAATCCGATTCACACGCTTGATGCTTCACAAGATCCTTTAGCAAGATCTTGCCAGGGAATTGATCAATTGCCCATGTTTATCGTGATTATCTATTATTCACACTCATATGGAAGCACAGTCGCAGTCTAAAAAACAAGGAAATATTTACTCCTGTGACGATACGTAAAAAGTACAATTTTACACTCGATTTTCTCATTTTTATCCATACAGGAGTCGGATTGCAACCCACAAGACTTTCCACCATCTTTCATCGAGGGAGCATACGAGGCTTTTTATTGGTCCTTTGTTTCCATGACAACAGTCGGGTAAGTGCAAACCAATCATTGGTATGAGTTTTAGGTTATATTTTAACCAATGTTCTGAAAATAAAGGAAGGAAGGAGGTGCTACAAAAAGGAAGTGCTAAACCTTTGAATACAGAAAGAACCAAAGGGATGAAAACTTCATTCGTGGAAATATACTTTAGTTTAAAGTTCAACTAATGCCCTGATAAAAAAATAAAACAAAACAAAACAAAAGGAAACAAACAAATAAACACAAATATAAACCTTCCCATTTTATTGGTGATGAAAATTCATATAAAATACAAGCTGGGGACTGATCACTTTTGGAAATTAAACATATAAAACCTCTTGTATTATCTCCTAACACATAAGTCGATAGACGTCCGAAACAGTTTTCAAGTTATCTTCTCATTAGATACGGCGATCGTGCACCGATAACCATATTAGGAAGATTTCTCGCTATTGCCGTGATTTTGTCTGGGCTGGTGATCTTTGGAATTGTCAACGGTTACATGGCCACATCCATTACTAGCGTCTCCCTGGAAACAGACTACAAAATCTATGGAGCCAAGGTAGGTCAATACAGTAACGGGAGAGGTCCGAATTCTGTTTAGAAGAATTGACTGTGTCCGCTATTTGATCAGAACTATTGCTAAGAAGCATGAATTGTGGTATTAACTCCAGGTTCGGAGTACTCTCTGTGCTTATACTTTATTTGATTAAAAAACTAACCGTGTTCCTCAACAAAGATTTGTCCTAAGCGAAATTGGGTAAACTACAGAACGTTTTTGGCTCATATAGCTTCATATCACAAAAGGCGCATACGAGAGTCATTTGAATAGAATACTACTACGACATTCTGTCTTCATCACCTGATTTTGTTAATGTGTACAATAGATATTCTCTGCCTGTTGAATCAAAGAATTCGCTAGTCAATGGCTGAGAAATGTATTATCTACAGTAATATGAGCTCAATTTTGTCAAGATTGAATATCGTAATTCAGCATTCGATTCTTTGGGTTGGGCGCAGCCTTTTGATTCATAAATTTTTTTTCAATGAAATTTTTGCATAACACGGAATGCATGACAGCCTCACCTATGTTACAGTACAAGCAGAAAAACGTGAAAGGAAACAACTCTTGATCAGTTGCTTTATTCAACCTAATTGGGAATGCGGTGGAAATTTTGATTTTTATAGCTGGTAAAAAGCTGGACACGTTTTATCATTCTGTTTTCTCTAACCTTTTTGTAGGTTGCGGCAATTGAGGGGACGCCTGAATATCGAATGGGATTGAGGAAAAATGCTCGAATGGACCAAGGTAGATCGCATATCGTGTTGCCTGGCTGTTGTTATTATCAATCCGAGTTCCTCGACTGTCAGGTTTTTTAACAAAACAACCTCAAGTTGCTAAATTCCAATTTATGTAAACTGCAAATTCAGAATTCAACTCTTTAATTCCCAAGACACACACCTTGAATGTCTTGAAGAACCGTCGGCCTCGAAAGAGGTAGCCCTAGCAAATCTTCATTTTGTTATTAACGTAGTCAGCAAACTATGCAGTACTGCAGCAATGGTATATACTCAGTAAATATATATAGTTTGATTGAGACACCCAGAAGCAACATTTTACAGCCTGAAAACAACCAATGAAAGGACGCTGTATGGATCTTTCTTTCTTTTTCTTGCCTAAAATCTCAGATGTTACATATCGCTCGCAGGAAACTGACGTTCGCGGGCGACTCATGTTTAAGTCTAAGATGGGTAAATAAATAACTTGAATGTAATTGTCGTAATTCTTCGATCGTTTACTTTCTAAGGTCGCGAGTATCACACGTTCCACGATATTTACACGGCTCTCAGCGAACGACACGTCATCGGGGCCTTGATAGATACATACAGTGCTGGGAGCAGCAAAGAAGAGTTTGAAAACGAGAATCTGCGAGTGAATAAAATCCTCGATTTCTCTTCTACTTATGGAGTAGTCATGGGCAAAGAGGCTAGAAAACTCTGGCGGTGCTTCAAAGAATATACTGAAAAAGGCTTCGCTATTGAGATTGCGCATCACATTCAGCGCAACACGAAACAGCTAAAGGTAAAAACAGTTCAATCATGTGGTTTCTTAAAGTCACATAGGTCGGATTTTTTTAACTGACTGCCTGACTGACTGACTGACTGATTATTCATTGACTGATTAATTAATTCAGCGATTCAATGATTCAATGATTCAATGATTCATTGGCTCATTAGCCCATTGCCTGATTGGCTCATTGACCCATTGGCTTTGTCCCCACCATTGCTTTTTCATTTATCGCCCACAATGATAAGTTTGAAGACTGGTACAATTAAAAAGCTGTCTATAATGGAAAAATTTGAAAAAAGAGCCGTATCCATGAGGACAGCACATCACCGAAAACGTGTTGATGAAAAAAACAGGTCCAAATATTGGTTCGTCGGTCGGTCGGCTGACCATTTGCCTAATCAAACAACAGAAAAATAATCACTTACTTTGATATTTCATTGCAGGAGCCCCCTGAACCGCTGCCAGTAGAAAGGTCAACGGGATTCTTTGACAGTCACAGTACTGCATTTCAGAACACCTTGCTGATCAGCGGGGCGCTGTTAATATCCTGCATACTGTGTGGCATTATCTGGGATATGATAAGACACATACGAGAAAGGACCAAGATTAAACCACACGGTAGGTTTCGTTTTATCATCTCGGTTAACTATAATATGTTGCGTTGATACAAAGGCACTAGTCCAAACACACGCCTTTAACATACCTACAATGCTGGTCAAAACATCATGGGACAGTTATGACAATCAAGAGAGAAAATACACTTCGTTAAATAAACTCTGAATGCACCTCTTATAAAAAGGTTGGCAATGTTGTTTTAGTAAGCCGTTTCTTTTGTCCCCCCTCCCACAAGCAAAGTTGAGTCTGACGAAAATCACTTAAATGTCTGACATCAACATTGCATCACGGGGGAGGGAGAGGGGAAAAATGCGTCATTGTTACGGGTTATTGCCTTTATGTCCCAAGAGTTCTGGCCAGGGTTGTAGAGAAAAGTTTCAAAACGTGTCAGCTTGTATAATTCAATATTTGTCGATTCCATTCATGTCATTGATTATGGGCTTCGAATCAATCCAGCATTGATTAGTTCATAAGTTGTAAGAGGCCGGCACTAATTAATAACGTGCATTTGAAACCTTTTTAATAGAACTGTTGACTCACGTTGTATGAGAGGTGAAAGTTAAACTGTTGCCTTTACATTTCAATATCACTGTTGAAAGAAAAAATAGTTCTGAACATAGTGTCGAAACAGATTTATCTTTGAAGCGTTTAACCGAACTCTAACAGCAATAAAAGAAATCACGTCATAACCCGTTGTATTCTTAGATTCAAGACTGGAGCTCGTGGTCGAGTTGAAAGTGCTGGTCGACAATTTCAACGACAACATTCATACAGTTAAGAAGAACATGGCATCACGACATGAAAAAGAAAGAAAGAAATTGCTGATGAACTACAAGCAGCTACACGCGAAATATGATTCGTCAATGATACTAACACAGCAACTAGACAACCCTTATTTTGATCCACAACCTGATGAACTGAGCTCTGCTCGCGGTGAATCTGAGGCCAACTGTTGATGATAAATTTAACCCTTTAGACTGCTCAATTTTATAATTAGATTACGGCAGATTCTACCGGACTGGCGGTAAAAAAAGGGTTAAAAACAATTCTTCCAAGACAATCAATGAAAGATGTTTAAACAAAACAGCAAATAAAATATTTTAAGAATCCCAGTGTAGTACCTCAAGTTAATAATAAAGCCCTAACTTAACACAACATATCGCGACTTTGTTGGGCGCAACACGTTGCGCGCGTTTGGCCACCCTGTTGCGAAGTGTTGCCACATGCTGTGTTGTTGGCTCAAGTTTGAAAATGGTCACATTCAAGCCAGTAACACCCCATTGTCACACCACGTCGCAACAGGGTGGCCAAACGCGCGCAACATGTAGTATGTTGCTCCCAACAATGTTGCGATATGTTGCGTTGAAATGTTGCGATCGTTTGTTCGGGGCTTTACACTACTGTCGATTCTAATGGCTCAAAGGAGCCAAGTCACGGTATTTTGAGTTATTTTGGCCACGTACAAAATTACCTTTAAATTGAAGGAAACCTGAAATAGAAGTTTACTTAGATAGAAAAACACCAAAGAGATAATAATAAACCGTAAAGGAACAAGGATGGTTAAGGATAGACAAGATTGACACGGATTACAAACGACGAACTTGAAAAATTTAGGCTAAACGTTTTAAAAGTGCAGACCGTGACGTAGCTCCTTTAAGCGCCAGTGAAAACTCGCCTTAAAATATTTATTTTCTTCTGACGCGAAATGTAAGAGAAATAGTTGCAAATGAATATAATAACATCGACGCAAAATGTAATAAGTGTTCAACGCGAAAGTAATACCTTTTCAACACACATTTAAATGTAATAACTTTTCTAACGCATAATGATGTAATAAAGCAAAATGTGAAAGCTCTCAAACGACATTATGTTCGAAATCAGTATTATAATAACTCAGTCGCGTTTATCTAATTTCATGAATAATCCTATGCAGGTTAATTATAGAAATACATGGGAATTACATATACAACTCAACTTGATTGTTTGCCACATCAAAGGGGAGAGGAGTCGGGACAAAGCCTTTCGCCCCTCCCCAATCCTCTGATGCAGCCCGTAGGTGGAAAGGGGTGGGTAAAAAGAGCGATTTCAATACAGGCGAGGGTGGATTAAAGAAATTAAAGAAACACATGGGAATAACATATACAACTCAACTTTATTGTTTGCCGCATCAAAGGGGAGAGGAGCCGAGACAAAACCTTTCCCCCTTCCCAAACCTCTGATGCAGCCCGTGGGTGGGAAGGGGTGGGTAAAAAGAGCGACTTCAATACAGGCAAAGGGTGGACTGAAAACTGATATGGCGCATTAGTGTCTTAAGCACAGTTATTGATTGACCATTTGGAGCTCCGTATTATAATGCCATAGGATAGAATCCAATACCTTACATAATCCTAAATAATTAAAGAAACGCATAGGAATAACATGTACAACTCAACGATGATATCCTCGCGAGACAACGTTATTGAATGGTCGAAATCTTTGACAGATTTACGACAAGGAGTGAGACCCAATTAGCATCGCGGCCCAGAATTCCGAGTCCTCATCAGTCATGGGCTCAGAACGAATGCACGAAAGGATCTCCAGAGTAATGGGTAAGCGAACGATTGGCTTAACTGCAAAATCGTCCTGAAAGGTGCCATTGTGGTTGACGTGTCGATGAAGTACATTAATGGCTGGCAGATAATTGATTATTGTGTAGTATTTACAGAGGGTGGACAAATGGATGAGGAGTTAAATGACAGTTTTGTCTGAAGCTGCGATGGGAACCAAACCAAACTCTGAACAGGAGTGTACATAAATTCTTTGTAAATGTGGTAAAGAACTGCACGTGTTCTGTGTCTCGGATATTTTTATAATTGTATCTAAACCTGAGGATGAAAAAGAAGAAATATACTCATATATATCTATGTTAAATTAAGAACAAAATTATCTCTAAACAACATCACACTGGTTATGCTTTTGCCTTAATATGGCGAATAATTGGTTGGAGAAGAACAAGTCAAAACTGATAAAAATCCAGTGATCAACGAATCAAA
>Ga0126338_10001673_pt1 | contig 14568 bp, 11 predicted proteins | sample OrbCmetagenome_2_FD_92529 | JGI IMG/M metagenome (GOLD analysis project Ga0126338, IMG submission 92529) | Coral microbial communities from Petempiche,Puerto Morelos, Mexico - Orbicella C C metagenome | ecosystem: Host-associated > Invertebrates > Cnidaria > Coral | place: Petempiche,Puerto...
CTGGTACAATTTTAACTGCGCTAACGCCTGCTTGGCCTTTAGCTGTCTGACAGACAAATGTGAAGATAGCAGAGAACTTGCGGTACTTACAGAATCTTCATTTTCTTGAAGCGCTTCCGCGGCACTAGGTGCGGTGATTTCTCTAGCGTTTTCAATCCATCTTTGGATTCTCGCAACCGTCTCCATTTTCCGATGAAAATGTTCCTTTAAGTAACGAGCTTGACATTCCAATTCCTCCAGATCTCCAGCCGACAAAGTCACGACGTAGTCATAGTGGGCCCTTTCAAAGCAAGAAAAAGCTTCCTCGATTTCCAATAACTTATTCGAGACTTCATTGACATTTTTAGAGTCATTCAGTAAAACTTTGGCGGCACGGCACAACGTCGTAACTCTAGACAAATACCCTGAACACGAATTCTTCAGGCGCATACTGTCGAGGGCATCCTCTGAATGGACTTGGCGTCTTCTTAGACTTTCAATTCCGGACAACATGGCATCCCTCAGATCTTTGAATGCATGTAAATAACACTCCTGTACGTCTTGAATTCGTCTTTAATTCTAACGATTCACTTAAAACCAAAATAACAAATACAGAAATTAATAAATACGAACTTAAACTTAAATAAACTGAAAATACAACAATACGAAAAACAACAAAAAATATAAAGGAAAAATAAGATTACTTACAAGATCTGTACGGCACTCCGGAACTGACAACGACTGAATACAACTAAAAAACTACAACGCTTTTAAACAGAATTTTGAACTAACAGAATAAACTTAACGAGGTTACGTAATAAACAATAGACGATTACATAACACAATGTGAAAAAACTAATTTGCATTTAAAACTGCACAAAAAAGGCATGCAAAAAATTTACCTTTAACAGCAAAAACAAAACAAAATAGAAAAGGCGACCAAAAACAGAAAAATTTAACTCTCGTGGCTACATTTGCCATGATTTGCCCAAGCCATCAGGTATCTACCTTTTTCTTGTGAAAACAAGCATGGAAGGATTGTGTGTTACATGCCTTCATTTCGAGATACTACAGCTACTTACACGAACACTTCCTTCTATTTTATTGTCTCTTTTGAATTGACAATCCTGTCCTTAATTAGAGATAAACACCTGGCCCCAGTTGTTCAAAGAGTGGGTAACTTGGTAGGTATGTTGCTGTCCAGCAGAGTACATTTTATCCACTTGATTGCGATATATTCAGTGGATAGAGTGATCCACTCTTTGTTCAGCCAAGGCCTGGTTATGTTATGATATGAAGAAAGCCTAAGGTCATACTTGAAACATATTCATAGTGATATACACAGCAAGCTATGTGACACTAAAAGCATTTAAGTACTTAAGTACTCCTTACAAGGCACTGAGCTATAATAGCTTGAATGTCAAACCCACAAAGTTATGTATCCTGTGCTAAAATGAAGTTGATTGATAAATATCTTTGTTTAATTATCGGAGAGGTTCAATCTTAATATGACTAATAAATTAAATTGGTCAGTGAGGACAATGATAAAAAATCAAGGCTATTGTTGTATGACTGATCACTACTGGACTCTCCCTGTCAGTGGTTTTGTTTTAGGGCTTCCATGCACTGTGTAGAAGGTCTTGGTCTCAAGAGCGGTACCATGCTCACGACATGTTATTCAACTTCATTTAGTGATGATATGGATGTTTGTTGTTTACCAGAACTAATACATTGTGTTGTATGGGATTGTATTGTAATTAATTTTTCTTTCGCTACAATTGCTTTAACTATCTCTAATACACCAGAGAACATAAGCCTGATCCGTCCAAGGTAATAATAGAATCTCTTACTGCCTTGACAGCTTCAGTAACTTGCACAAGAGTCAGGGGCGTAGGTTCAATCACTGATATATCATCATCCGAGTCGGACTCGTCCCGTTGAGAGCTAGTATGCGCAACTGGTTGGACTGCCTCCAAAGCCTCCCTTTCCGCGTCATTTTCTGTCATTTGATTTTCTGTGGTAACATCTTGGTCTAGAGATGCAAACTGGCTGAATGACACATCTGCCAGCGAGGGATACTGCTGGACTACCCTTCTCCATAAACTAGATTCTCCACCTCCACCTCGTCTGAGTCAAATGGGTCCTGCATTGGCTCAACCACCACGCCTGGAAATCCGGCCTTTCTCCAACAGTTTTGGATAGTGTCAGGGCTCACGTTGTCCCACGCTTTGGTTAGCATAAAAGTAGCATCCTTAAGATCTATCGCTTTGATGGGGTGATCCTCATCCAAATACTGCAGCATTCTTCGAATCATTGCCTGGCGATAGGAGACCTTCAGGTTCTGAATAATACCCTGGTCTGCAGGCTGAAGTCTACTTGTACAGCTTGGTGGGAAAAATATCAATCGCATGTTTGTGAGACCAGTAACTGACGTGTGCAGTGCAATTATCGATGAACAGCAGGATATGCCGGTTTGCCGCTTTCATTTTCCGATCAAATTTTCGAACCCATTCTTCGAATAAAGCACTGTCTATCCATGCCTTCTTTTGTGATTTATAGGTCACTGGAATCAAATCCATATTGCTTCCCCTGAAGCACCGGGGTTTGGCATATTTCCTGATAACTAACAGGGGTAGCTTGTCTGTTCCGTCTTGGTTGCACGCTACAAGAACAGTAACACGTTCTTTACTCTTCTTTCCCCCACTGCACTTTTGTCCTTTAAAATGGAGGGTTTGTGTTGGAGTTGCTTTCCACAGAAGGCCTGTCTCATCTGCATTACATTGATCTCTGGGTTCGTAGCTATGGCAAATATCTGGAAGACGTTCTGCCCATGTGTCCACTACACTGGAGTCAACACTTTTTTCTTCACCGCAAACATTCTGGCCTGTGATACCTTGCCTTTCTTTAAATCTATCTAAAAATCCATTGCTTGCTTTGAAATTGGCGTAACCGAATTGCTCTGCAAAGTAGTGAGCCTTCTCTGCCAAAAGCAGTCCATTGACTGGGACATTAATGCTTCGCACTTTTTAAAACCATTCTGCTAGAGCTTTTTCCACATCAGGGTAACACAGCTGCTTGATTCTCTTGCACTTGTCCTTGTACAGGCCTCCCTCATAGGTGCTTATGATCTCCTTTTAGTCCGCACAATAGTCGCAACAGTTGATTGAGATAAAGGGGGGTCAAAAGACTGTGCAACTTCGGCTTGTTTCTTTGCACTGTTAATTGCCTTCACAACTTTATACTTCTCTTCCAAACTCAAAACTCTTTGACTGCTCTTCTTCTTTGCAGTGGCTTTCTTTGCGCCGGGTTTCCAAACAGGAATTTCATTGACTTTCTCTTCACTTGACATTTTTAAGTCACTGTTTAGTGTAGCTCTCCGCAACTAAGTGTACCACAGTACTGTAACACATGTTTGCTGTTGTGTCATCTAAGATCGAAGGAATGGTGTGCGATATGACCTTTCTTTAATATTTAATTTAGAAAACAAAGCCATACTTCAAAACGTGTTTAATTCTTAACAGAGGACTGGAAGCATTGGGGCTCAATGAAAGGATCACCCATGTCATTTCTTGATGCGGTAGGCAGTTTCTCACACGCTGAGCTGTAAGCTGCAATACAATGCAATATTAGCTTTGGATTATTTGACTGCAAACTTTTGACGAGAGAAAAATCAAAACATCATGGACAAATGTACATATTCATTCAAGTCTTGCATTTGATGGTACCACGCATACAAGGACATTTGGGACGCAGCTATTGGTGAAGTTCTTGACTGTGAGGTAGGTTTATCCACTTTGCGATATCAAGATTAGCAGATGGCAAAGATAAAAGCAAAGATCATGTTTGGCCATGTTTTTAAGCCAAATTACCTTGTATTTTGTCAATAATAAAAAAATTATTTTGTTTTATTTTGCCACAGCACGAACCAAATAATCCTCACGATACTCATGCTGTTGCCATAAAACGAATGGAGGGCAAAAGAGAGCGCAAGCAAGTCATCGTTGGCCACATGCCACTGACACTGTCACGAATCTTTCATTTATTTTTGAAACATGGTGGGCAGACTTCCATTAAAGTTACAGGAAAATGCAGAAACAAAGGCATCGGCCTTGAAATCCCGGCGACGTATACATTTGGTCACAAGAAGGAGTCAAAGATACTAAAATTGAGTGAAATATTAAATGACAAGGAGGATAAAGGGGCATCGTAGACTGAAAGCTGTTGACAGAAACGTTACAGATTACTGTACTCGATTACTGTAATGTTATTGTATTAAATTCAATTTTTATTTAAATTGTAACTGTGTACTGATACTGTAATATCATTATATCAGGGAAGATTTTATGCTCGGTATGCTCAATTCACATTGTTATATTGGGAATATCTTTATATCGAAGATCGTTCTATCGGGGTTCTCTCCCATACATTTTACTGTAACTTTTGCCAGGACATAGCATATTCATCGTTATATTGGGGATATTGTCATATCGAGGATCGTTATATCGGGGTTGCACTGTACCAAGAAAAAGAAGGTTCAACCTCTTCATGAACAGGAGGACAGTGAAGGAATGAAAGCAAACCAAGCTTGTGGATAGTATCCTTTCAAAGCAATTTTGTAATAATTTTTCAAACAGATAATTCAGCATATCCTTCTGGCCCTAAAAGTACCCGTTGAGCATCGGCTTCATATGGAGAGACAATATTTGGAATCTCCCTCTGAACACAAACCTATGGAAAGAAAAACAATCATAAAAACCTCAATGCTGTGACCTAAAATTGAGCTTTTAAAATTAGGATGCGATGGACACATGCCATTTCAGGAATTACGAGAAGTAGGAGAAGTAAACTTCACCGTACCACAATAAAACCAGAAATATGTTTGTAGGCAACTTTAACAGCCTCTCCTCTCAATTTCCACACCTGTTCTCTTTTCCCTTCTCTTTCCAAGACTGTGGTTTTTTCCATAAGTTCTTCTTGCTTTCTAGGGGTAAAGTTTTGGATATTTACAAGGGAAGCAAAGCTAAAATAACTTAACACTAAGCTTGATGTAAGAAACCAAGGTGCCAAAATCTAACACCTAAGTAGAAGCTTTTAGGCAAGCTACAAGCTTACATTTGGTGCAAAATTAAGCTTATGAGGGAATGCGCTATAGTTGTTCTTCAAGGTTTCTCTTGCTATTAGCTTACCTTTTACGTTCTTGTTTACTGAACTTTGCAGGAAGTAGGAAATCATCAAACACAACCAATGGTTTTACTCCACGATAAAGAAAAAGTTCCAAATATCCTGTGCAAATACCAAGATAACTGGCCATTGTAAATCAAAATTAATCAAGATAAATCACTCTTAAGTAACTGGCATGGTAAAGAAAAATGTTACAAGCAGTCAAGGGAGTCAAAATGACAAAATTTATCAACATCACTATTCGGCTGCTTCCTTGCACCTTTCGGCCGGACCAGTTCACTGAACACTTATTGTCAAAGCCTTATGCAGCCAACGAGAAGCGTCCACAACAGCCGTTTTTCCTTTATAATGGCCAATAAGGGATTCTCTTGTAGCCTCTTTCAAGAACGGTGACAAAGTATTGATACCCATATGAATTTTAAATGCCTGAATACCAGGACTCGAAAAATCCTCTTGTGCTCACTTGAGCCGAGATGTTTACGCTTCTGCAATCAAATGGAAATGGGCTCAAAATGACTTTTGACCCAGAATGCACCGTGTTCATCAACACACACTTTGTGACATCTGTGCAGAAATGTGCAAGTGTAGAAGTAGCACCTGTCCTGATTTATGGACCCACCACATTGACAACATTCCAGAATTAACCATTGGTGAGTATGTCAGTGATACAAGCAGCCAGACAAGAATGGTTTCTACTACGTCAAGGAAAATGTTGCAAAATAAGCCCCTAGAATACCACAAAGAGTTATCCAATCAGGTTAATCTCCACTCAATGTTCACATGCCCAAATATTTTGCTTGAGTTTAACTCCTTTCACATCAATCCAATTGTGCAAAATTGCCATTTGATTTTCAGCTTAAAGGATCTGACTGAGATTGTTGAATTTGGAGACATTCAAGTATGCTGTTGCCATTATTCATACACTTAGTGACATTTTTGGAGGTATTGACACAACTACAGAACTTCCAGGTGTAGAGGATGAAGCTATTCATGAATAAGATTCTATTCTGTCTGAACGGGGACAATTGTGGGATGATTCATCATTGAATCTTTTGATTAACACTCATGATTTGGAGAACTTTGGTTCTTTCACTGAAATGTTAGATGACCAGGATGATTCACATAATTTGGAATTGCTTGCTGATAATTCACAGACCTATGTAATGCTATGGTTTTGAAACTAGCCGAATGATGAACGTTCCTTTCTAATTTTGTCACAGAGGATACATTCAAACCATTTAATAATACAGCATAGACATCTGGTTCATTGAATATCATGGGTTTTGCAGTAAACTATTCATAAACTAGACTTTGGCGAAACAAGTGTGAGGTCAAGATGGCTAGATATCTGCTAAGTTTGTTTTGCATGTTATGGACTGAGATGAAAGTGCTTGAGATCCATAACTTAGTAAACAAAACCTCAGGGCAAAATATCCGGCAATCCTGACCAAGGAAGCTGGTCACTAAAAGACTGTTTTATGTGACAGTCAGTTTTAAAACACCATTTTTTTCTAAAGGCACTAAGAGGGTAACCTCAAGCAGTCAACATACAGAGCTAGCTCTGCATATGTTACTAAAGGAGCTTTAAGCAAAGAAAGGTGCCCAAAGCTTCAGGGTCAACAAAAATCATAACATCTCCTTATGTACTCATGTCAACATTGATTTCAGTGCAGCTGCATAGACTGAAACACTAAGAATTGAAAAGGATCAGTGGACTGTTTAATTGTTAACATATCCACTGCTTAATGTAGCTATGTATAAATCTCTTCATTCAAATTCAGATACTTCAAATTATGTCAATGTACATTTAAGTCCAATAGCTCTTGCAATATACAGTTACAAGTAAATGTATAAAGAGTTTGAGAAATGTTCCTAATGAGCTATATATACATTAAGTATGTTCTGACATTATCCTTTCTAAGAAAATCAATAGTAATTCAGTTACTATTAATCACATAGAATATTTAGAGCTTTAATTTCTGCCAAAATTCAAAGAGTTTTTCCACTTTTCTCCTGTTTTCTATTACTAACAATGACAGTAATTTCTTGAAATGTATATAAAAATGGCAAATAGCACTCTCCATACTTAATCTATTCACCTATTGAAAGTAAGCCCTATTTAACTGGTTCACCAAACTGTTATTGATAGAGACTAATATTCCCTTTTTGGCAACAACACCTGCAATTGCTGTTGCTTTATTTGCCATTTGAATAGAAAATTTTATCTGAAAGTTTATATCAACTAAGATTTGACCTTATACACCATTTTGTGGGAGGCACGGTGGCCTCTTGATCAGTGTGCTTGTCTCTGGATCGAGTGGTGAGGGGGACATGGGGATTTGCAGTGTTGATGTTTTTTATTGCGATGATGCGGGGAATAAAATCTCAACTTGCAGTGTTGCGGTGATCTCAAACCCTAGGGTGTGCAATGTTTCTGTTTTTCACGCTGCAGTGTTCGATGAAATTAAATTGTTTGCGGTGCTGGGGTTTTTTGATTTACCTTTCCCAAACCTAAATTTGACCTAAATTTAGCATGTAAACTTCGTTAGTCCTTGCTAATTTATGACAAACACGTACCATTGAGTTTAATAATTTGTAACAAAATACAGACCATCACTTTCTAGTCAATCTTCAATATGCTTCGGCTACCAATCCAAAGCCGTTTTCATTTATATGCAACTTGACAAGTAACTCGACCTCTGCCACCCGGAGCTCAGTGTTCAGTAGACACCTTGAGGAGCAAGGACAGAAACAATCCTGGAAATTCTGGAAAAACGAAGGCTGAATATAATGTATTATTGACAGCACCGTTTTTTTCTGCAAAAAAAGGAAAAGGTTTTGAAAACTACCGGCCACAAAATATATTCAGATGTTCCATCGGCAGGGAAGAAAGAAGGCTTTCTCAGCTAAGGAAGCTTTGTAAATTACACAAGTTTACCATTTTTTTCCTTTTGCTATTCGGCTTCGTCTATAGGTCATTCTGATACCGGTGTATACCCGCTCTGAGGTCCTGTAACTTACTTGACCTTCTATTTCTTCAAACGACTATTGATATCGAACACAAACACAGCAAGCTCCAGAAAGCAATACTTTCAGTTAAGATAGGGCTTCATTCAGTGGGTTTATACACCAAGAAAAGTGAGCGAAGTAAAAGAAGAGAGGGATCTGGGGGTAAAGGCCATCTCTCAAGGCTCCTCTCTTTTTTCTTCATCCGCTTTGCTTCACGCAAGGTTTCTTCACAAGAGCAAGAAAACTGATTTACAGGCATCACCAGTATTGACATATGCATGATGAAAAGCGTCATGATGTGTTTATTTTGAGGAAAATTGTTGAGGTATAAAAGTATTGTTTTAAGTGTAGATGAGCGAATCATGGGACTAAAAATATGTGTTGCGGTGACGCTGTTTCATTAACTTTTCTTGCGGTGATGTGGTGTTCGTTAAATTTTTTCATGGTGTTGCAGTGTTCAGAACCCCACTTTACATTCACAGTGCCCCTCTTAACCTAGGTGTATGAAGTGGTACCTGCAAATCTAATGCTGGGGCTAACCCTGTAATGAACTAGCATCCTATCCAGGGGAGAGAAGAATTATTCCTAGGCACTTCATGCTACAGAGACCAGGTAAGCTCTGGCCTGATGGGCCACTTGGCTCGTATGCAGAAAAGAATGCGGAAAAAATGATTGAAACGATTAATTACATGCACAAACAGAAATGACCAGTGCTTACAAATGACCAAACTAATCCACACACCAAGAGAAAAAGAAACACAAATAAGGCCCCATCTTTTGAAGGACTTTTACCACTTCACTAGAAGAATGTGCTTACAATACATTTTACATGGAGAAGACAACGAACTGCATCCTTTCCATGTGAAATCAAACTGGATTCTGCCAGTTCAACCATCGGTGGCTCCTGAAAGCTACTTAGAAGAGATTAAAGTTCAACTTGCTGAAATACAAGTTCAAGACCTAAGAATAATCTGTCTAACATGGAATGAAAGGCATTAAAAACACAAGAAGATCATAACATCAATCTTAAAAAAGCAGACAAGGGGATGCAAATGGTTGTCTTAAACACTGAATATAAAATTATTGAAGGACAAATCCAATTAGACAAACTTAAACACTACAAACCACTTGAATGTCCTATGGTTGTAGGGACATCCCTAAGGGTACAACAATTAGTTAAAGAACTCCACCAGCACAACTATATTGATGACATGACCAACCTATGGTTTTGCCAAACACCTAACCCACCTCACACACCAATGTTCTACAAGCTTACAAAAATTGGAAGCCCATCACTGTCTGCTTGAGAGCACTGGGGCTGTTCTGCACTACCTAGACACCTCTTATTGGCCATGTATTGCCCTTGGTGGACAACAGCTTCACAAATGCTTTTCCTATGGTCTTTACCAAACTCATCAAGTTTCTTGTAAAGATATATGTGGCTTGTTGTTAATCTTCAAGTTTTTAATCTTGCAAGTGTTGCCTGTTTAACATTATATTGTGAAAAATTAGTGTTACTTAATGTAACTAAACTGAGGATATTTAACTGAAATTTAAAAAAATGCAAAAGCGCTGGGCAGTTTTACCTGACAGGGTGTTGCAAAGTTGTGTACTTTAACTTAGTATGTTAATTTTATACATCAAAGCACAAGCCAATTTATCAAACGTGGTGATTATTCTTAGGGGAGAGGACAGACCCGGGTAACACAACATAATAGGGTCACACTAAGAACCTGAGATAAAATTCAACACAGCAACCAGAAGATTGGATAGTCGCAATAAAAAAATAGATTAGCCTAATTGATACAATGTATCAACAAAGTATAGATGGTGTACAGCCCAAAAATAATGCATGCGCAAGAACTTCTTTTTGCGTCCGCAATCCGTCAACTTCTTGCGGCTTGTTGCGGGTCACTTGCGCTTAGATCCCGCAAGACGCAAGAACTTCTTTGCAGTTAGGAGTTAAAACCGCAAGAACTTCTTTGTGGTTGGATTTTCGATACGCAAGAACTTCTTTGCGGTAGGATTTTCAACCTGCAAGAACTTCTTTGCACTAACATCTTAGCACACGAAAATCCGTATCAAGACAGTACCGTCTTGGCAACGGGTTCTAAAAAACACAACTAACAGACACAACGAAAAAAACAGAACTAGCGCCGTACTTACCATAAGAAGCATTAAAACGACAAATTCTTAACTCTTGACAATTTCAACTCTAAAGTTCAGTTCAGACAACGAACTTTTCATGGGTCTAACTTAATTTGAATTTGGACCAATCCCTGGGAACGGCCAAAGAAAAAGTAATGAACAGATGTGCGTTTGATGAAACTTCAAATTCATTGATCAGCACGAGCTGCTGTTTACATGTTCTACAAAGCTGTATTTCAATCCATCAAAACGTAAACAAATATAACAGAAGAAGAAGTTGATTCTCAGCCGTACCGACTAATAAACAAATCGTCGACCTTACTACGTATATGGCTATTGTTACACAAGAGATCTTGGGAAGCTTCTCAATGCTGTGACTAATATTATAAGCTCTAAAGTGTAAGCTGTATAAAGTCTAAACACTGTTGAGGTTGTCCTTGGAGAGAGTTTTCGTTCACGGATAAATCAGTCGGTAGATTTTATCACTGACAGTGGGAAGATTTTGGTCATGTGCCAAGCAACCTGTGAATCGAGAGTGTCTCAAAATAACTTTACAGATGCAGACAGAGATAAGGCCTTTGGCTTTTGTTGGTTTATAATTATTTTCATCAGTTTAGTAACAGTACATTTTTATCGGTTGGTTCTGAATTAGATACTAGGTTCACTTTGTTTTGCTTTTCAGTGACATGGAGGAAATTTTACTGTTTACAATTATTATTATGATGTGTCCTGGAGTCCTGGACCCACGGTGTGATAGCGGCACGAAATGAGCTTATTTGAAATGGCTTTTTCTGTCCGGAACAAAGGTTCAAAAAAAAAATATTTACTGGGAAGTAGCTTCCAAGTGTAACCCAAATTTGAAACAAGCAAGTTTCTCAGTCAGCGAAAACAAGCACAGGACTACATGCATGCATGACAAAAGTGTGACTTTTCATGCATCAGTAATGTTTGAAGAGTTTATGCAAATTCAAGGCATCACAACAAAATGATTGTTATCAGTGCATGCTCTCTTGAAAGATTTCGTTCAATGGGATTCTCTTCGAAATAAGGGGAATGCATAAGGCAAACTCATGAGATTTCGCTGTTCAGAAGATCATTTATGTGCTTATCACAACCATAGTTATACTGGTAATGTTTAACCGCATTGCAAACAGGGTAGAATTTATGAAGTTCGCTTCCATAGGCGACTTTCAAGTTTCCTTGATTACCGTTTGTTTAGAAACACAAAATATATTTTCTGCAAGGGCTTTTCACCTGTAATACTAACTCTGCGAAAAGTTCTTAAAGAATGTTACAACATCATAGTGCACACGCAGTCAGCGGTTCAGTGTGCGATTTGAACGATTTTTCTATGTGGACTGTTTCTTCATGAGCTTCATTACTTGGAGACGTTTTGTGACTGTCGCATAATCTGCCAGCAGACTGTTCAAGTGATCGAAGGGCTTTTTTCCTGTAGGTGTCACGAACACGCGAGTGCATTCAATATTATTTTCACAGTATAAGCAAACATAAATCCAGATCTGGTCTCAGCTGTTGGAAATATATCTCTTCCCACTGCAGTGACATATCTTACATTGCAAACAAACGCTAAGCATTTCGACCACCAACATGGCACCTATAAGCAAACAGACTGTTTGACCTGCAACAACTTCTTGCGCCTTCTTGTGGCTTGTGGTAAGATTCATAAGTTCTTGCTGTTTCTTGCGGTTAGATTTTCAACTTCTTGCAGCTTCTTGTGGTTAGACTTTCAACTTCTTGCGTTTGGAATGTTCTTGTGGGTAAACTGCAAAAACACAACATTTTTACTTCTTGCGGTGGTTTGCATGTTGTTGCGGCGCAAGAACTTCTTGCGCCACTTCTTGCGTGTGCATTATTTTTGGGCTGTACTGTAGCACAGATTTATTTCATTTAATTACTTTACTAACCAATTTGAATGATTGTTTAGAGTGTCAATAAGTCTTGTAACAGTTATTCTGTCTACATGGCTTCCCCCTCTGTCATTGGAGCTTAGGCCTCTCATTTTCTGGCCAACACGAGAGCAAGTGCAGAATTCCTACCCTGACTGTTTTAAGAAATATAAGAATGTTTTTGCCATCATTGACTGTACCGAAGTGCCTCTTCAGAGGCCTTCATTAGCCCTAGCTAATGGGCAGACTTATTCATTTTACAAAGGAAGGCCTACTGCCAAGCGACTAGTTGCCTGTACATCAGTGGGAACTGTTTCTTTTGTTTCGTGTGGTGCAGGAGATGCAATGAGTGATAAAAAGACTTGTCAAAGAAAGTGAGATCCTATCCAAATTTCAACCAAGAGACACTGTCCTTGCAGATAGGGGCTTTAACATACCAGAACTTCTGCTTCCTTATCAAGCAAACTTTGCTATCCCCCTTTTCTGAAGAAAAATAAGGAATTTTCCCTGGAAGAAGATGCTTGCACTAAGCAGTTTTGTTGTTATGTATTGGTGAATGAACTATCATTCTTATGACAGTGTTATTCAACCCTATCATCCAAGCCACATTCTGCTCTTTGAGGAGCGTTTATTTTCCAGTTAAGTTGACACGTTGCCAGTGAAGCCACAGGTTGCAACTTTCACAGCCAGCACTCATTTCATGAAAATCTTTAGGCTCTTCAGGGCATTCCAAACCACATTTTCCACAAGGGAAATCTAGTTGGGTCTTCTCAGTGCTATCATCAGCATGCGACGTTGCAGTCATTGCAGCCACATCTTGCATTGACTTTTTCACATGTCCAGTAATTAATTCTGGCACCACCACTTCCTTGAAGAAAAGCTCTGCTTTTGCCACAGCCTCCTCTAGGAAATCAGTATTCATATACACCTGTTGGCAATGTAAACTAAATTCAGGAGCAGCCATTCTCACACAACAATAGCCTATCTCTGCTCCAGTGGCAAGGATCTGCAATTAAACCTGGGTGTACTGCATGTGGTTATATTTGAGAGATTGTTCCACTTTCAAGGATTTCAAGGCCACAATCCTTTACAATTTTTCTGTTTCTTATAGGAAGCAGTTTCCCCTAACCTTTCCCTCCTCAAGATCTACGTTATCTGCACAATTGCTTAATTTACTTGCAGATAATTTGTCAGTTCTGACAGAAGACCACAACTTGTTTAACTGTTGCCTCAGATATCCTTTTAACATCATCAAATGAGAGGGGTCTTTAAGCAGCCTCCACTATCTCATCCTCTGAATCACACTGCTCAGCTATTCCTGGTATTGTCGGTGGTAGTGGCTCTTCTCCTAAGAACTATGAGCATCTCTTTTTTCTTATACAAAATGAAGAAGCAAATTGCTGCAACACACTCAATGATCTTTATGATTGCTGGTGAAGGCAGAAACCGCAAGCCATATGCTTTGAAGTGAGAGTTATACCATACAAGGCCATGAGAGAATGTAGATTACGAGAGCTGGCTGAGGAGTTAAGAAGGGTGATGGTTGGCCTGGAAATGACAGTTGTTGGTAAAGCTTTTATTCTTTGTTATTGTTTCCTTATTGCCAGCTTCTTTATATTTATAATGTAGATGTAAATCATCAAACAAAGAGTGGAAAGTATGAATCTGCTTTGAAAAGCACAGAAGACCTGCTAAGTTTTGTTTACCTTGTGCATGACTGTGTACTTAATTACAGCAATGGGCAGAAATAGCTGAATTCCTCAAGTTGATGATTTACAGAAAATTATCTTTACTTTTTAGGGTGTATTTTTAAGGATTAGTCACAGATGGGGAATTTAACACTCTTCATACTATATGGAGAACGAGCATCCTCTTTCCATCATACAGCTGATTAGCAATGCGAGGCAGAAAGCAAGATCAATGACAGCAAAAAAATATGCAAAATGTTCGAATTAATGCCCAAGGTATGATTTCTCTTTAAACATATACCTGTCTTACAGTATATTTCTGGATGTAAGTGGGAGTGGTTAAACTGATTTTTGCAAAATGGCCACTAAGGTTAAAAGTGCATCAACACATCATAGTGGACTTAAGTGTTAACATTATTATAGTATTGATAGATAATAGCGTCTTGCACTATTACTAAAAATAGATTTTGTCACATGAGATCCCATGAGACCCCCTGCCCAGACTCAGACAAACATTTCGATCTGCCAAAGGTGAATGTATGTGCGAGGGCTGCAAGAGTGAAACAAAAATGAAGAAAATTTGGTGAAATCATGGAGTTAATAATTAGAGGGACAAAAAATGGTTTCTACCAAACACTGCTGTTGGGGTGAGTGTA
>Ga0126338_10001674_pt1 | contig 14567 bp, 3 predicted proteins | sample OrbCmetagenome_2_FD_92529 | JGI IMG/M metagenome (GOLD analysis project Ga0126338, IMG submission 92529) | Coral microbial communities from Petempiche,Puerto Morelos, Mexico - Orbicella C C metagenome | ecosystem: Host-associated > Invertebrates > Cnidaria > Coral | place: Petempiche,Puerto...
CTCCAGAATACCCGGCCACTTATTAGCATCTCATTGAATAAGAATAGCAACTATTGTTATATACCTCGTTCTTGAAAGCACACCGGCACATGTAAATAAAGTGGCCGGGTATTCTGAAGTTGCTCCGAAATAAGCACAATTTTATTCTCGTCACTTTATCATCTTTACTTGAAATTTTTCATTACTGACGGGATAACTACATTTCCTATACAGATATTTAATATTTTACTTAATGGAAACGTCGTATTGAAAGGATGTGAACTTTCAAGGGTCTTTGAAATGTCACTTTTTAAACTGTCGTGTGTCTTGTTATACAAACGTTACCCTCGCGATCGCAAACTAAAAGCCTCCTCTACGTGACAATTTAAAACACAGGTTCTCAAATATTACTCATAATATCCTCCTTTCGTCATGAATTCAACTGCAAATGCGAAACTCCTATTCACGAATGCAAGCTTCTTTGATCGTTGGTTGAAGTTGTTGAACAACTAACATAAAAAGAGATCGGCGTGTTATCGAAAACAAAAGACGGTGAAAAGCAATGCGTTTCTCCAATGAGACAAACGGGATAACAAGGCAGTTTGCTGGTATTATCCCAAGAGAAAGTAGCAATAATGGATCCGGAGGGGAACAACATATGAGCGATGCTATGCAAAAAGTGGTGGCGATAAATTGCGCTGTAAACATCGTTCTCGCGTGGACATCGATAATCGGTAACACCTTGGTGTTACATGCGGTGTGGAAGACGCCAACCCTTCGCTCACCATCCATGTTTCTCCTCTGTGGTCTAGCACTTTCTGATCTTGCTGTGGGAGCAGTTGCACAGCCACTGTTCATCGCGAACGATTTGATTGCACTGTACCCTCAATCCGAAACACCAATTCATGTGCCTCTATTCTTAAACATTTACAACATGTTGGGCTTCTCGTTATGTGGGATTTCGCTTTGTACAGTCGCTGCGATAAGCGTCGACAGAATGATAGCCATTCAGAAGTCTTTAGAATACCCAAGTATTGTCACCATTCCCCGAGTGACACGTCTCCTCGTAACGATTTGGACTGCTTGTGTAATTCTAGCAAGCACACAGTTGTGGCACCAAAAAAGTCTGCTAATTTTGATGGGAACTGTAATATGTGTTTGTCTTTGCCTTTCAACTATCTCTCATATAAAAATTTACAAAACTGTTCGCCATCATCGAAATGCGATTCAAATTCAGCTTCAAGCAGTTGAAAGTAACACTGGGAATGCTAACAATATGTCGGGGCTGAAGAAGTCTGCTTTCAACGCTTTTATAGTTTTTCTTGTACTTATTATCTGTTATTGTCCATATCTTGTCGTCTATCTTATCTCTTCGTTTTATTCATTCAATGATTTCCTGGGCAGATCTGTTGCTTCTACTATAGTGTTTACTAACTCAACTTTAAATCCATTTTTGTATTGTTGGCGATTGAGTGAGATACGAGAAGTTGTACTTCGCACTTGTCGTAAACTAGTTTGTTGTATATAAGTTAAAATATATATTTCACGTATCTGCATAGCTAAGGCAGCGTCCACACGTCCACTACGCTGGAGAAATTTGAAAACGCAGCTTTGTTTCTACGGTTAGGTCTACCGTCCACACTAATCCGTCACGAAAACGGAGCTTTTCCAAAACGCTCTTTCAACCGGAGGAATTTAGAAACGTCGCCCTTTCGTTTTCGTGCGGAAGAAAACCATTTTGAAAACGGAGCTTTTCGAAAACGATAGCGTCACGATAATCATGTGATTTCCCCGACCGAGTTTTCCTCAAACATCAACCCAAGATGGCCGGTGATTGAAATTCCTCCGGCGTAGTGTGGACGGAAAACATTTGATGCGGAAACCCTTCGTTTTCAAATTCCTCCAGCGTAATGTAGCCAAGGGCTAATAAAGTTAACTTGGTATCTACAAACGATCTCGTCACTACTGTATGTTAGGCTAGTTTAGGAATACCCGTTGATTAGAGACGCAAAAATCAATGCTGAAATGGCAGATTTACCTCTAGTTGGAATGATTAGTTGGCCTACTTGTATGCACATACATATAAACATACTTAATTTGATGAGTGTGTTAGTATAGGCAATTTAAGGGCTCATGTGGGCCTACTAAAATTTTTGATTCGATTGTAGAGTCTAACAAAGCGTTGGTGCTTAAGAGTAGTTTGCTAGTTGGGAATCATTGAATCAATATTTACTGTATGCCAATGTTCACAAACCACTTCTGATTTACAGAGTATTTCTGTGAAAAATGCAAGGTTACTATTCTATGAGGGAGTACTATTTTTCCCGACCTTTGTGGCAAATCAGAGAGAGGTCTTCGCATAGTTTGTAGAAAAAAGTATGCGTTTTCAACGAGTTTCCTGCGCTGTGTCAAAGGTTTAACTACAAAGATTGTAAGGGACTTTTGTTGTTGTGAATGAGACGTATCAGGGCTAGCATCTGACTCGTCCCCAGTCGGCACGCTGCGAGGTAGCCTGGTGAGCCCCCTTGCTCCCCAGCTTGTATTTGAATAAACTAGCCTATGTACTAAGCCTTGTGCTAATTACTGACGACGAACCCCTATTAGCTGCCAACCCCTATCTTAAGCGGCACCTCCCATTTGCCCGGGGGTGGCCGCTTAACAAGGGGTTCTACTGTTCTTAAAAAAAAAAACATTGACAGATTAGATTTGAAAGAATATAAGAAACTAGAATTAGAATCCGGCTGCGCGGGGAAATTCAGTCTGCGAAAGTTCTTGGAAAATTAGACCATAGGATTCTGAACTGACCTATTTTAATTGATAATTTTTAATAAGACTTCTTGTAAAATGGCTTGTGCCAATTACAAGCCAATTACGGGACTGCAAAAATTACGACATTGCAAAAACAAAGCAAAAAGCCATATAATAAACAACTTCTTAACCAAACGTTCGATTTTTACAGGAAAATCTCAAACCTCTGCGTTCGCGTATTGACCTCGCTATCGCTCGATCAAAACGACACGGTCTCGGTTTGAGATTGTCCCCTCAAGACCTCACTCTCGGTCAATAAGTAGTTAATGATGCCTTACAGTTCAGGCGTTATTAGCATTCTCGTGCCCTAAGGTCGATTTTGACTCTCGTTTTTTGGCAGAATCAAATCACTTTAATAGTCTAAGATATTTTCGTTTCTGATTGGTTGTCGACACGTGATTTCTGCTGTTGAGCTTTCGAGTTTTTCTGTTGACCTACGTATTAAAAATTTATTTTCTCGATTATTTTTTGCTCGCACAGAAAGTCCGTCATGAGCTAATAATGCAAAAACTCTCTTAATGATAGCTCTAGCGCTGGGTCTTTCCACATTTGTCCGGATACGTTGGCGGATGTTTAGAAGTTTCTGAGATATTTAGAAAGTATAAAGATATTTAGAAACATTGGCGATAATTAGACAATTTTGGGATATTTAGAAATAATTATTATAGTTTTTATGGCTGAGCACTGTGAATTCTTGACTATTTTCTTGAAACAATACTCAGTTCTGTGCCAGAAACAATCACTTTGAAAAATATATTTCTCACAACTAAAAGCACTCAAAGCAGCAGTTTTCCAAAATGGCGGATGGCAGTAACATCGGTAAGCGTGAATATTCTTCCTCTCTCCATCTTTTAGTGTGAAAAGAGAATTGAAAATTTTGAAAATTGTGGCTTAAGCGATTCAGAATTGGTTTATTTTAAAACAAAAATCAACATATTTTTAGAGTGTTTTTCGAGATATTTAGGAAAGCATTTGTGATATTTTGAATTTTTTGAAGAATCTTACGTGATATTTGTTGAAAGTTCTACGCATTACTATAGGTGTCTATAGACGTATGACCAATTATACTTTAATTACTAGTAAATAGCTTGTGGAAACTGAAGTGCTTACTAGGTTTGGCTTTTTATGCTGACGTACTTTGCACGTTAAATATTCCTAATGAGTGTTCTAGCACACATCATCATATTGTCTGTTGACAGGTGACCAATTGTACAGTATTTACTAGTAAATGGCTTGCTAAAATTTGAAGGAGGCACTTGATTAAATTGAGGATTCTATGTTGTCGGTGCCTTTAAGAACCGACCGAGAGATTTTCTTGTAATAAGCTAAAACATAAAGAAAGAGGCTTTTATCGCGATTACCGGATTTTTATAATTGATACAATCAATTGGCAACTTCGTATTTTTAGATTATTAGAATATTCATGATGGTAATTTTAAGTAGTTGAAATTCGAACTTTCTCGCCCGATTACGATCTTGATATCATGAGTGACAAATTGCTCTTTAATGATAGCGCGAAATTTCGGCGTTAATTTATAATTTCACCTGTGAAATTACACAACTTTTATGGCCCGCTTTGCGTCAGCTACGTGTACTTACGTCGAGTTTTGATTGGTTCTCTGGATTTTCTGTGTCCTCTATGATTGCCCATTGTGGTTACTTTGGTTTTGGTTTTACGTCACTCAATTGAAAACCGCACTTACATATTTTCAATTCTGGTTGGTTTTCATCACGTGATTTCTGCTGAGGTGTAGCTTAAACATGCTTACGAAAGTTGGCCTTTTTTTGCTGACGTACTTATCAAGAACTGATTCTTTCGATTGTTTTTTGCACGCACAGAACTTCAGTCATGAGCTAAGCCGTGCAACATATTCCTAAATGAATGCTAAAGCACACCTTATCGTAGTGTTTTTTGACAGGTAACCAATTATACTGTATTTACAAGTAAATGGCTTGCTAAAATTGAAGAAAGCACTTAATTAAATTGAGGTTTCTATGTTGTCGGTGCTTTTTAGAGCCGACAGAGAGATTTTCTTGTAATTGAAAACGAGAAAAGAAGAAACTAAGCAGAATGATTGCCAACTAGTTGGTAACTTCGCATTTTGAGGACCTAAGGGTAATCGAGATGGAAATTTTTATCGATTGAAATGCGGAATTTCTCTTCTGGTAATACTTTAACACCTTTACGTCGCTGCTAACGTTTGCCTAAGGATCAATTTTCTTAATTCCAATTTATTGATTTTAACCCTTAATTAAGCGTGCTTGCTTTATGTGCGGAAAACATTGGTCATTCACACGAATACAACGTAATGTATTTTCAGAAACATCCTCAAATAAGGTAGATAACAAAAATTATAAAATACTAAAGCGTTAGATAAAGGCTTTTCAGACTTTTGATCGACTTACTGGTCATTATAGCCGTTATATGACGCCCACCAAATATAGTCACCGAGTGTGTTAGCGGGAAAGAGAGATGATTTTTATTTTGGCCATATTTTGTGGTCACTTTTCAACGCATATTCACCAGGTGGGTGATCCATCATCTGGTATCAAAATGTGAGCTCGTGGGAGAAGTGCTTAATAAAGCATGGAGGGAAATATGTAACGCACGAAACGAGATTCTTTGATGAAATAACACTGCCTCGCCCGATTATAAATGTTTCATACGCAAATAGCGCAAAACGTCCATTCATTATTAGCTGGAGGGTAACATGGGTGGATCCAATTTATTTTAAACATCCGTCGGGCCATTAACATTAAAGGTGGTAAAATACAATCAATATTGATTAATACCTAATGATTCTTTAAAAGATAACTCAAGAAAAATAACTTACGATGGAATAACTTTTAGTTACTAATAATACCAGCTGATGAACAAATAGACTTGAAATAAACTGTTATCTTTGAAATTTAAGCTTTTTTTTTTCAATGCCTAAAATTTTCTACCCCATGCCAAAAAAGGTGAAAAAAATGAACACGAATTGTGGGCGTACCTAAGCAGCCACAATTATGAACGGAAAATATTTTCATGTTTTTTCATTTTCTTCCAGCCAGGGGGCTGAGCATTGTGATGCCAATACTTCTTAATCTCATCGTTATATAAATTGCGCGGTTAAACGTCAGAAACGTCTAATTAGTTGGCATTGAAGCCTTGGCCTTCAGACTTTAAAAGGCAGAAAACGCGACACTGCGTGTGTTTTAAAGTGCCGACTCCTCTCTTCGACTGAGGCATATCCAGAAGGTAAATATTATCAGTCAATTCAATTCTACAACATTTGAACATATTTTTAAATCGCTGAGTACGTACATACACAATATTCTTGTCGGCGTTGAAATTGTAATTGAAACATATATTGCTCTGCTATTGTTAAATCTCCTGAGCAACCATTGTTCCGCTGCAGCTTTGAGGCATACCAGCCGGTTCCCAGTACTATCTGGTGTCTATAACAAAACGCGCACAGTGGGACTGAAACAGTGTGCTGTCTCGTGTTGAATGACACACAATGTCTCCAAAGCTGTTAATATCTTCAGCCCTGGTAGTAGTTATTCTCCAAAGCGGGTAAGTTGTCACTTATTAAAGATAGAAAAAAAAAGAAAAAGAAAAGAAAGTTAGTGAAATTATTTCATTTTTTTCTAAATCATACAGCCTTTAACTGCTATCCTAACCTAACCTTAATGCGCATTAAAGCAAATTTCGGTGGCTTTTCAAGCCTTTTTGAATGCATTATTCACACTAAAACATTGTATAACATCTTCTTTTAGAAGATTAAAGCCAGACATGTATAACGTAAAGTAAGTACAGTATTTTGAAATCTAAAATTTTTACCCACAGAAATTCACACAGTATTACACAATTAATTTCACGCAAGTCGATCCTTTTAGAGTCGATTTTAGAGCTTTGCCAATTTAATGAAAAATTTGCAGCTTCCAAAAATTAACGGTAATAATTTAAATTTAAAATTTGCTTTTTGGATTCTAGTATCTGATGAGGACTTGGTGACATAATACACGGAAATAAGTATAAAAGTATGAGTCATCTGTTTTCGATAGATTGTATGAGGAAGTTCTTTTTCGACTTTTTTTGGAGCCCCTAAAGGATTTTATTATTTGCCATTATGTTCTAATGTTAGAAGATGAAATATGTTTGGCTTGGCTGCAATTAATAATGTATCAGTCTTCCACCAAGCATAATAAATACGCGTTTATTTTTGCATCACAACTGCGGGACTTTCGAGCAAATTCACAGACGTAATATATATCATCGGTAACTCCTGTTTCAAAAAAACAATAATGCCAAATTGCATTAGGGTTCCCTTAGGAAGGCCTTCCAAGCTCATTTCAATATTTTATGGCGGCGCCAGCTCTTCATATTTTAAGTAAGAAATTGGTCTACGCCTCTTGCAATCTGGCTCAAAGGAAAGTCAAGATTGCAATTTAGGTTAGTCGGCAATTGCATTTTAAAGGAAGTGTTTTTTTGATTTTGTCGGTAACAGCTAGCTAATCGTATTTTGATTTGGAAACGAAATTACAATTCGTTATTTTTGTTTTTTTCAAAAGCAACTTCACGATAAAATTAACTTGAAAATCTGGAGGTTAATATTTTAAAACAAGTTTAAAAGAAAATAGAAAACCCCTTACGGTGTACTGAGTGTTGAATGTTACAAATGCGGAATTAATAAGCTTGAACTTATGATTTAAGTTTAATTTCAATACAGTTTTCACACACATCTTTAGTTTTGGTGTCAACGGGTAATGAAACGTTTGAGAGAAAGGTATTGAGATCAATTATAAACTACACCAAACAAAGTTGTATTATATCTAAGCCCAAGTAAAGATGTAACGATACGTGTTAGGCCTGTAGGGTGGTTTTACCAGCACAAGCAAGCTCGGTAAGTATTGGGTCTGATGACTGGAAGACTTCGCGAGGGCGAGGGAACTGAAGGACGAGCAAAAAGGGTTTTGCTAGCGACAACACTGCACGGGAAAGGGGAAAAACTCTGTAGAGCTAACCGCTTGGCGGCCGGCACTCGTTACAAGATGCCAGAGGTACAGGGTCTAGTTTCTTAGTCCCAAGAAGCGAGGAAACGGCAGTAAACACTAAGACTTCTTCTGGAACACAGCAACTTCTTTAATGTAGAGTAAACTTCATCGATACTTCATAGCTAATACACGCGTGTAGAATAAACGTTGGTAATCGATTTACAACAGTTTTCGCGTTGCTTATATATCATGTAAGGTAAACACAGGTGTTCGCTTATACAAATGAATACAAGACTTAAACGGTAAGACACGTGCAGGCTGATAACTACAGAACATCCGATTGTTTAGTCCAATCGTCATACGGAGTAACAAAGCCTACAGCTATCTGGATTCTAGCAAAAAGTCTTAGTTGAGCTTTTGAAAATGCGCGTGTTGTCTTCTGCACATTGCTGTACCAGAGCAGATGGTCTTTTGATATGCAAAGTCTTTCTTATCTAACAATATATCCGGGATTATGAAACACCAGAATACGAACTACTATCCTTGAAATACTTTACCTTGCTGTTGTTGAGGTGATATCCATCACTTCAGATACATCCAATATCTTCCTCAAAATGACACTTAATTTGTCCCCTTTCGCATTTTTTCCTGTCCTGTTATTTTCTGCCAAATGCAAATGTAGGCTGCACATATTCGTGTGTACATTCTTTATAGATTATATTACAGCAGGAGCCATAATCGGGGACGGAGACCGCAAGTCTTGGGATCCGCGCGCACCCATGATATGGGACAATTTTTCTATTTTTAGAACAAATTGCGCCATCCTGACGTCATATATCCGCGCGGATCCACGCACATGTCGGGGGCTCTCGCGTGGATGTTGTCACGTTCCAGATTTGTCACAGCGATGACAGGGAATAAGGCAGGAAATAAGAATCAGGGCTCTTATATGTAATTTTATGCGCTGGGCTAGTGGAAAAGGTGAGTTTTTCAAGGTCGAAAACAAGACTTTTCGCGTTGTGAATGAATAATATTTTCTCGCGCTAGTGGTACAAGTAAGATTTTGCGTTTGTTCTGTAAAGAAAAGTTATGTAAGAAAACTGTTAACTCTGGTATCGAGTTAATTTGTGAGTTTCCCAAACAATGCTTAATCCATAACCAAACCCTGTTTTTGATAGTTTCTTATTGTTTCTGTTTGTTTGGCGAGTTTGCAAAAGTTTTTGAGAGGAAAGTCTGACACGTACAAGTAGCTCATTTGCATAGTGCAGCGCGTCCACATTCAAATCCGAGTCGGTGTTTTCAGCAAATCTTGACAAATATTTCTTTCGTTATCGTTTGTGCTGAGATGCTGCAACAATTTTCACCAACGCCAAAAGGCTACTAACATCATGTGTGTTTATTTAACATCGTGAAATTTTACACTGCGAAAATAAAATACACAAGGAGTTTTGATAACCCAACCAACAAAATCGAAATCGTTATTCGAGTTGATTACAGAAAGCATTATCGAAACTTTGCTGATTATTTCTTCTGTACTCACATATTTTCAGCTAAGCTTTTTAATATGTTCTCAAACATTTATCAACCTTAAACATATTTAAAAACTAGAGATATTATATGAGTTCGATGTACGTTTTCACACGAAAGTGTGGAGGCCCAATTTGTCATGTTTTACTTACTGTAGAAAACACGCATTGGCGGGCGCTGTTATTCATCGACAACAGAAAATTTATTGGATTTTTACACAAACAAAACTAAGCAGCATCTACAGACAAACTTAATTGTCACTTACTGGGCCTTGATAAAACATCAAGCGTTGCTTACGATTCAGGCCAAACTCAAACTTGCAGTTATTTAATTTTTACTTTTCGGTCAAGATAGACACTGGTGAAATCTTCGCAAGCGTGTGTCAAGAAGAGGGAAACTTTGAAGTCCTGAAACGCTGCCATATCCAAACATATCCAACTAGTTTTTTGCTGTGTTACGAAAAAGCTGTTAATCTTCACTATATGTGAAACTTAGAGTGGAGTAATGTGGAGCTCTTGTAAAAGAAGCAGCGGAACACAACTTGGTCAGTGATATAAAGCGGCACATAACTAAATTCGACATTGCCTTACTTCACTCAAACTGGAGCAGTTTACGACGAAAATGCTGAAGTAAAATTCCAACAGACATGAACGTATTGAGTTGTGGGCCAAAAGCATCAAACATTTCGGAACTTTCGGACGCCATTTCCCCGCGTTACATCCGCAAAAATCCTCGCAGCATCTATGCGCGTGTGCCGCACATGATGGCGCAATTTGTTCTAAAAATAGAAAAATTGTCCCATATCATAGTGACAGCCCCAATACTAGAAATAGCGCGCGCTTACGGTCTCCGTCCCCGATTATGGCTCCTGATTACAGAGTACAAGACATGCATTTCAGTTAAATAAAACGGATGCTACCAGGAATTAAACTATCAAATAGAACTGTGTCTATATCGTGTTAAATTGCGTACCATACTTTTCAGTGGTAAAGAAAAGTTCATTTAAAAACATAATGTCATTAATTTTTAGTACATTTCATTTTCTATCAGTGCGCAAAAGAAAAAATGTTCTTAAAAAAAAAAAAATCAGCCATGAGTATATTCTTAACATGTCCTTAAAATTCCACCAATTTCAGCATTAATATTCTTAAATAAGAGATTGTTATAAAGCAAGAGTGTAATTTTTATAGAAAGTAATAAAAGAGAAGTTAATCTTTATTGCTGTTACTTAATTAATTTAGTTGTATGCATAAGAGATAAATGGTCCGCCTAGATTAGCACTTGCTATCCACGAGCCAAATAACATGTAATTTTTTCAATGAAAGAAAATAAAGATTATTGTTGTTATTAACTTTTTTCACGCTGTCAGAAGCTCAGCGGCAGCAGAAAGAGCTGCAAACAAGACCACAGTACTAGAGCTGTTGTTCTCGAATTATGACAAGGATGTCAGACCAAACCAAGGAGGTGTGTAACTCAAATGACCTGACAGAGTGGTTCTCAATTCAGTGTCGAAAGTAATCAGGCAATTACTTTGGTTCTGGTTTTGGTTTTGATTTTAGAGCTATTTTCAATTCAGTGTCGTAAAACCAAAGCCAAACCAATAACGTACCAATTAGACTACTCAGCCAATCTCAAACCGTAGTAAAACCAATGCAAAACCAAAGTATATTGCCTTATTTCTTTCGACACTCCATTGAAATTAAAACCATTCTCCTTCGGCTTGAGATTGGCTAAGTATTCTAATTGGTGAGTAATTGGTTTTGTTTTGGTTTTACGGCACTCAATTGAAAACTGCTCTAAACGACCTATTATTTCAAATCCCTGGCGCGTGAAAAGATCAATTCAGTATATATAATAGTGCAAAAGTATTGAAGCGAAATTTGCCGAATTTCGCACACTGTTTTGTCGAAATATCGCGATATTTCGTCAACGTTTCACCTTGGATGATCATGACACCTTGCTAAAATGTCGGCGAAATATCGACGTTTCAAACGAAGTATTGGCGATATTTCGATAAGTCAAACGAAACTTCACACAAAAGAAATTTTTAATTTAGTCTTTGAATGTGGTTTCGACTACCTTTCTAAAACACTAGGCACAGTGGCTGGTACTCGATAACTTTCATTTTAAGACTAAAGAAAAGCAAACTAAACGTAGGAAAAAAAAAACTTTCTTACAGTTCCTTTAATTTCAATTTCAAAAATTCCCTAAATCTTCATGTTTCCATAACATTTTCCCAATCTCCTTCCTTCCTTCCCCACGGGGAATGGCATTTTAATTGCACGAAAGCTTAAAGAGATGATTAGAGAATAATTCTAGAACGTATGAAAAACAGAAACGATGCCTGCCGCATAATAGATAATATGATAAGAGTGATAATTATACACTGAAATTTTTTCAACAAGCAGTTTCCATTGCGACTTATTATTAATAATACGACCCATACCAACTTCACTTTATAAACTTACAAACATTTGTATCATATCCGGCAATCTTTTCTTCCAGTTGGGCCGTTGTTAGTGAAAGTAGACTTGTATGTGGAATCATTCGCGAACATTGCCGAGGCCAACATGGTAAGCATTTTGATCGCTACAGTTCAGTTTTTAAGCAAGTGTTTTTCTTCGGGTCGCCTTTCACCGCGCGCCCAGTGTCTCTACAGTTTCGCCTTTGCCGTTTCTGGCCAGTTATGTTTGGAATCTTATGCAAAAAGCAAGGTCATATCATTTGCAAGACAGGTGGTAGTTCTGTATTTGCAATTTGGGGTCTAAATACAGGGGTACCCGTTAATCCAGTCACCAACGAGCCTTCAAAATCTGGCCCTAGTAACGAGGTGGCCGTATTAACCGGGTGGCCGTAAAGCGGGGTTCCACTGTAGTAGGGGATCGTACAAATTTAGTTTCCAATTTCTCGACAGTATTTTAAGTGTTCATCAGCGGGAGGTTGACCTCTGCTAAAAGTAATTTAGGATTTTTATATTTAAACTCTTTCACTTGTCAAAACTGACATGTCTTGATTTTTTATGAATTGTTTGCAAAGTAACTTTTAGAGGTAAACATGCAGACAAAATTAACAGCGGGGCACTGTATTGTCATTTACGTGTGTATCTCAAGTATATGATGTGCCGAATTTAATTTATTATTGTTAATTTATTGTTAATTTAAGTTATTATACTTGGACTCCGCTATTTCGAACTCTCAGGGGAAACGAAAATTAGTTTGAAATAGAGGGAGTTTGAAATAGGCGATAATAAATCCAAGAAAAATGGTTTGGGTTAAAATTTACTGGGAATTCGAAATAACCTAGTTCAAATCGGTGGGGTTCAGCTGTACTTGGAAAATTAGATTCTTTGTTTCACAATTTGTGGTATTTCAAAATTTGCAATAAAACTTATATACCACAGTACGAGTCACTGTTCACTGTAAATAAAACATCATAAAGTGTTCTGCACCTTGATTCGAGTCATTGTTAACTTAGGTGTTTTAGTGTACTAAGCTTTTTATAGGAATGATGATTTAATATGAATCGTTGGTTAACATGAATCTTTGGTTGTTTTCCATTTACCCCAAAATTCCGGAAATTTCGGTCAGACTGGAAATGGTAAGACAATTTTGGCTCGACCGACCAGGGAATTTTCAAAATAAACGAAATGTCTCGAAAGGTAGTCCAAAAATTTCCAACAGAAATATCCGAGTGGAAAATATGCTTACCATTTGCAATGTTTCACCATCATCTTGAAATTATGTTCAGGTTGAAGTCGTTCTAGTCTCTCTCTCGGTTAAATGTTTTTTTTTTGTTTGTTTGTTTTTTTTGAGTAAACGGTAAATGGCCAATCCGAACGGAACTTACCATCAGACATCTTTGCTTACCATTTGCATCAACCGTTGACGAACCAGTTTCTCCGTGTAAATGGTAAACAAACTTCGTTTCTTTCTCCGTGATAGGAGTATGCCATATTTGGTTATTTTCGTCACTACTGGACTGACGAACGATTAGCGAATAAATCCCAAGACACCATACAGCTGAAGGGGTCCACTGTAGAGCATGCGTGGACTCCAGACACTTACATCAGCAACGCCAGACAATCAGATCTTCGACTCAAGGACTCAGAAGCGCAAAGCGCCTTTTTCGTCTACCCAGATGGGTCAGTTTTCTACTCTAAGGGGTGAGTTTAGAATTTAAATAAACGGGCTTGAAATATACTTAGTCGAACTTGTGAGACACCTGATGGGGACAACGACACAAACACGAACCTTGTATCTGGTAACGCGTACATCGCGCTACGTTGGCGTATCTCGTGCTAGTTTTAGCGTTTATCGCGCTGGCCTCAAGTGACTCGCGCTGGTCGCGCTGGTTTCGCGTGACACGCGCTAGTCTCGCTCGTCGCGCGTGTATCGCGCTTGATGCGTCAGAGCCCTGTCTTTTACTCCTCCATGTTACCTTAAAAGGTAAGAGTTATTTGGTGTATTATATAAGAAATGAATTAGTGTTTGTCGTCTTTTGCAGGGTGAAGATTGTGGCTTCCTGCGAAATGAAGTTGGTGAATTTTCCAATGGACACGCAGCAATGTTTACTAACGCTAGGAAGCTGTAAGTTCTGACCTATAACGGAATGATAGTAGAAATGAAAAATTTCATTTATTGATTACATTCGTTATTTTTTCCATTTATTTCTTTGGTGCTTTTATATCTTAGTAAACTACTATTTTACGTTTCCCTTCGTTTCCAAGGTAATTTTGCACGTGGCTAAAATCACTCAAAATGCCGTGACTGAGCTTCTTTAAGGGTGGATACAGGTTTTGTAATATGGACGAAGGTGGCTAGGAGCAAATATAATACTTATTTATTAGTTATTTTAGCTTAGAAAAAACCTGATTTATACACCTGTCTAGTTTGCTTGTTAGTCCATCACTACCCTCAAAAAAGAGCAAACTGGACTCTAATATCTCTAGTAAGCAATCCAGGCAGCGTTTCAAATTGAAGAAAACTTTCCATTCAGCTGGTTTCGTTTTTCTGAGAAGGGTCTTCATACTACAGGCCGGATTAGAAATGTGCATCTCCTGTACGTTAGGGAGGTGCGGTGGCTTCATGGTTAGTGCGCTCTTCTCCGGATCGAGCGCTGGCCGGAGACATTGCGTTGTGTTCTTGGGCAAGACACTTTACTCTCACAGTGCCTCTCTCCACCCAGGTGTATAAATGGGTACCGGCGAACTTAATGCTGGGGGTAACCCTACGATGGACTAGCATCCCATCCAGGGGGGAGTAGAAATACTCCTA
>Ga0126338_10001675_pt1 | contig 14566 bp, 9 predicted proteins | sample OrbCmetagenome_2_FD_92529 | JGI IMG/M metagenome (GOLD analysis project Ga0126338, IMG submission 92529) | Coral microbial communities from Petempiche,Puerto Morelos, Mexico - Orbicella C C metagenome | ecosystem: Host-associated > Invertebrates > Cnidaria > Coral | place: Petempiche,Puerto...
ATACACCTGGGTGGAGAGAGGCACTGTGAGAGTAAAGTGTCTTGCCCAAGAACACAACACAATGTCCCCGGCCAGGGCTCGAACCCGGACCGCTCGATCCGGAGACGAGCGCACTAACCATGATGCCACCGCGCCTCCCAAAAGAACCGATAACTGAACCAGAATTTTATAAAGAATGCATTGTGACATGGACCCTTTTAAGCGAGGACATCCCCTCCTCATCCTCTGAAATAGCAAATCAAGTTATATGGAACAATCAGTTCATTTGCATTGAATCTAAGTCAATTTATAACAGTAGGCTGATTGATCTTGGAATTGTAAGAATTGGAGACCTCTACGACAAACGGAGAGAGTTCAAGTCGAACATGGAACCATTATATTCAACTCTCTCACCAGTTGAACATTCTCTACTTCTTAGTCTCTTCAATGCTTTTCCAGAGGAATGGCGCAAAATATTAAAAACAAATTAAAACTCTATCTTCTCAAAAACTCATGATCTAATCCAAACTGATTTCAGTTTCCGTACCGAAGAGAAAAAAGTCAATTTCCAAAATCTTAAATCAAAGTAATTATATGACAGTTTTGTTTCTAAGATATCCAGTATACCAACAGCGCAAAAGAAATATAACGAAGCTTTCAGCTCGCACACATCCCAGTTAGACTGGGAAAAGATATATCTACTGCCTTTCAAAACAACACTGGATACTAACTGTAAATTAGGAGAATTCCAACATAAAATATTAAACAGAATCTTATACACAAACAAGATGCTGTTTAAGTTTAACCCATTGACTCCTGGAGCTCTTTACCAAAAATGCATTTTTTGGACATTTTGGAGATTTTCTGGCTGGATATGGGCCAAATTAGCTCAATCTACTCAAAAAGGCATTTGCAACATGACAGCATGCCTTTCTTTCCACTAGCATCGTGTTTTACGACATGTTTGCTCAGGCATGCACAGAAATCAAAATTTTGAGATCTAGACGAGAAAGTAACCTACGTCTTTCGGCTTTTCCATTTTTTTATTTTTTATTTTTTCACCTTTCCTTTTTCTCCTTTTCTTTTGTTTTTGCTGCAGTGATTGACTTTCTACTGGGCTTGCTTCCAGTATAAAACATTCTGAGAAAGCATCATCGAGACAGGCAATTTTTGCCATGGAGTAGCCATGTGTAGGGGCAGGAAATTATGCTCTGAGTTTTTCACTCAACTTTTTGAGCATTTTTGTGCACATCTCAGGCTTCATTGGGCCGATCTCTCTGATCTGGGTATCAATGGAAAGACCTTTTCCGCCTGCAGAAGTTGAGCATAGATGACACCAATTTTGGTCAAGGGTGATGTCATCAGAAGTGGAAGAAAGGCCCAGGCTTGTCACGGCCGGTTATAGCCAGCACAGGAGTCAATGGGTTAAAAAATAGATTCTCCCTTATGCGATTTTTGTGAAAAGGAGTTGGAGACCATAGAACATCTATTTTTCCATTGTACAAAAGTGTGCATGTTTTGAGATGATTTAAAGGTTTTACTCAATTCTTTAAATATAACTATTAGGTTTGATATCAAGGATGTTCTCTTTGGGATTTTAGATACAGATAATATAAGCATTCTAGTCAACTACATCCTTCTTGAAAGTACATATTTTATTTACCACTGTAAGTTAAATAAGCGCTCTTTATGTAGTAGACTGTTAGTCGATAAATTAAAAAAAAAAACGTTTCAAACCAAATGTTTTATTGCGGAAAAAAACAAAATCCATTTCCACAATAAAAAATGGAAACCTTTACTCCCATTAATAAAACCGTAGCTGTTATCCAAACTTCGTTTTCTAAGATTCCCTTAATTACTCTTTATTTTAAGTTCAAGTTGAATAAGTTATGTAATACTTGTAGTGTAGTGCAGTGTTTTTTTTTTTCTTTGTAGTTTCTAATTAAGGTAATTGTAAGTTTAAATGTTCTAATTATGTTTGTATGTATTGATCTGTATGTTCTTGCACTATACCTGTAAAAGAAAATAAATAAATGAAATACAACAAAAATGTCCTCTTTTATTACTGTTTACACGCACTAAGCAAGCTTCTTCTCTGCATCTTCTCGTCCATTTCATGTTCATTGAGGCCATTTTGTCATTGCCAACAAGATTGAGTTATATACAAATAAGGAAATGGATGGACGAGTCGAGTTAGACTGGGATTAAAAGGTTTCCGCATCAAAAGAAACAAAACAAAACCTCAATGTTTTGGTTGACCTTTATTACGGTGTTGTTCGTCAACTTTGCAGAAGGATCGGCAAGGATAACATTCAATCTAAACTGAGCATTCGCCTGTTAAAATAACATCACTAAAAGTATCACAAAATGTTGAGTGTTGCACTCGCTTCGGCTTGTTGGCAGTACTTTGCTCCGCTCCCATCCTCCAGCCATAGTTTCCACTGTATCCGCCCAACAGTTTTCGGTCATACTTCAATGTTAAATCTTACTAAAGTATTGGTGTAAATACAAGAGCCAAAAGTTTGTCTGTTGCTTGCATTTCTTCATCGATGGCGTTAAAAGTGCTTGGCAAGCTGGTTGCTTCTTTCTTCCTTGGGTAATCACACAGACTACCGGTCTCTTTGTGTCATTTCAGGAAAAGACTCCGTAACTGTCCTTGAAGTTACAAAATGTACCATCTTCCCATTTTTTTCAATTAACTGGACTGACATTTTCACTACGAAAATGTAAGTTTATTGTTTGTATTCTCACAGAAGGAGACAGTTTCAACCGAGTGTCGCTAATCCCTTGGAAGCATTCTTGTAACTGAGTTCTTGGAATAATCGTTCTTCTGGACGAGGTCTGAGAACGCTTACCAATGGAATGCTAACAGAATGGGAACACAGCAGTACAGAATGGATAGAGAACGGATATGGAAGGGATACAGAACAGATAAAGAACAGGAATGGGGGCGCCTGTGGAGCGGCAACGGAATGCCTTCTCCCCTGTTGGGTTTCTTCTGATTGGCAAATGTAATCAGAGCTTTTTTCCTCATAAAACAGAAACATTGTTCCATATTAGTGATAAAGCAGCTGCCTTACAACCCCACAAGCACACATTTTGAAGAGACTGATTATTTTGAAGTAGTTTTTCTCCTAAAACAGCAACAAAAATAAAACATCATTTCATCTGTGACCATTTTTTAACCTCCAGGCATTCCAACCTAATATAGGCGAAGAGCCCAGAAACTTCATGTAGTTCCTGGTTACTAAGCTACGGACTTTCCATGAGTGCAACAAGGAAATCTGAATGTAAAATGGCAACGCAAAATGAGGTAAAATGCACTATGGAAAACTACGTAAATGAAGAAATACCTGTTAACAAATACCATTAAAAGATCAAGCATATAATATTATCAAAGTTGACGAAAATGTTGTGCATTGCATCAAAGAGCCTATATTGTGGGTAATACTTTTTGTTCCACTGTTGTCCGGACTTCATCATCAGTTTTGTTAATTGCTGAAATTTTCGCATAATCCAGTGTGTTTTCCGCATAAATGACACATTCCTCTGCACTTTTCCCCCAAAATTTCTGCATAATTTGTTATTTTTTCCGTACCCTGTCAGATGGCATAAGGACTATATGCTATAAATACAATATAAACATCCCAGGGGTTCATGACTCCCTTATTTGGGCTATATGGGGACCTTCCGCTGCACAGGGTATGGTTTTTTGGTCTCGTTGTCCTGAACAGGGTATATAATTTTACTCGCCTCTGTCCTAGACAGGGTCAGAACCTGTCCTAAACAGGGTATGGTATATTAGGAGCCAAGAGACGTTAACCGGCCGTTACAAGGTCATCAATCAACATCAGATCATTTTCTTGACAAGAATGCTATTGTTGTCGGAAAAAATTTTTTTCCACTTATCAGTGTTATAACTAGCGTGCATTGACAGAATAGATCGTACCGGTAGGTCTAGTTACTTTGTGTTTCTTTGCCCAGTACACAGGGTAGGGTTTCTAGAGCCTTTTTGTCCTAAACAGGTTGACGATTTCAAACCCTTGGCAGTACCCCTATACACAAACATGGGTCAAGTTACCCCCTCCCCCGCAGGATACATATTCATGTCTTATATAGTTTTTAAATTTTAATAGCACTATACATCTGTAGAAGCCTTCAAAGTAAAACATACCTCTTCTTGACCAGCTGGGCAAATGATTTTTCCAGCCAAAACAAACAGTTCATCAATGTCCGCATCATAATCATAACATTCTCCTTCCATATAAAAGGTTTGCTGATTGGGCAAGTCAGGGTCTAAGGAATAACCAAACAGGCATTACAAATATATCACTTAACATGTAAATCCCATCGTTATGACAACAATAGCAGATCTAAGGGTCTAGGGAGGGGACCATGCAGATAGCCCCCTTCTCTTTTGATTCCTTACAGTATGGCTGAAATTTTTTAAAGGGCAGAAGGATCAAGAATCATCCTCCTTGCCAGAGCAAGACAGGTCTTCCTATCCCCTGTCCCACAAGCACCCAATTTTGAGCACCACCAGATTAGGCATTGTGCCATACAGAGTTTTGCTAAAGAAAAATTAGGAATTTCTTAACCAAAATATTCTTTTCATTTTTTTCCTAAGACCATTTCCTGACCTGTGGCAACCCTGTTTAATAAAACTACATGATTTGGCTATATATGGAAGCTTGTTTATTGTAAGTTAACTGATGGTTTCACAACATTTGCCAACTTGTTACAAGCCTCTAAAGATGATTTGCCTGTCTCCTTTACAACTGAATTACAGGAGACCAGAGATGTAAAGCTCTAATACCAAGATCTTCTAGATCTTATAACCGTGCTTTTAAAATTTAACTGTTTTCTTAGCACTACAGCTGCAATGCAGTGCACATTACAAAGTAGTCCTTGATGATTCATTGATTACTGTAGACACCACATCACTTGATCAACACAAAGTGTATTATTGCACCATCAGTTGTAGCTGTTGTGAAATCTCTGATAACCTAATGGTCTTAATCTGGAACTTCCTTCGGGATATGTACGGGCATGAATGATATAAACAATACAATAATAACACTATTAACAACAGCTTGCTTTCTTAAAAGTAATTGGTTTTAGCAAAGTAGTCACATGAGTCACATAATTCAAGAATTAACATTATCCACGACTATCTTTAGTACGGTGGTTATTTCCCTACCAATGATGCAATCCTTGCATGTTCTGACAGGTTCTTTGCTTGGCTTGCAAATATTTAATTTTCCTTCTGATCTCTGAACTTGCTTCAATAAAACAGCATGGCAATTCACTTCTCTTGTCTCAAAATACGAAAAATACTTGGAAAACTAAAAAGACTGTCCCCCCGGGCAAAATAAACTTGCAAAGTAAACACCATCTTTTTTGTCACGTAGCAAAAGAGAGAGCTGCAACGTCAGCGCATTCCATGGCTGACATAATAACTTTTTTAGTGGATTTATTATTCCCTTTGAATCCAATGCTTTGATAAAACCAAAAGAAAATATATTTTACACACAGTAAGAAAAACAATGTCCGTAACATTGTCCGTGTATTAATGTTTCAAGAGCTTTTTGTGAATAAACATCACAGGTTGCATGAATTAAAAATTTGGCTGAGAGGAAGTTTGGGTCTCGTCACCGACAAAACGAAAAAAAAAATAAAAAAATAAAAAATAAACAATGCAGAGAACATGAACAGTGCTCAGCCCATGGCTGCGTGGTTAAAAAATCAAGGAGGCTCGTTAATAAGCAAGCACCCAGCATTTCTGCCTTTGCACCTTTAACTGTTACCTCAAGTATTTTTTCTTGTGAAACTTTATAAGTATAACTTTATACTGTGTCTCCCAAAATCCAATTCCCACGTCCATGTTGTAGGAGGTGAAAACAGGCAAAGTAGGGGATTGCTAGGCAGAGTGATGCATGGTGATGGATTAATCTTCCCGAGCTGCTACAGTAGCCATGAAGGCCTGCCTGGATCTACCCTGAAACGTGCTGGTTAACGGGGACCCTGGTGAAGCTGACTGAGCCAATCATCCACCAGTGGATACAAATGATTACAGAAACGGAGACAATACTGAGTATGACCAGCCCGACTCGTGACGGGGTCTCTTCCGTGAGCCATATGACACCATCTGGCGAAACCCTGCCAGGAGCCAGATGGATGAGATCTCTTCTGACGATGAAGGCTATAACAAAGATTGGGATCTGGAATGTACATACCATGTACGATACAAGTAACGCCGCACAAATGGCAAACGAAATGTGCCGCTATGACATTGCAGTGCTTGGCAGATATGATTCAAGCAGATGGAATGGATAGCGAGAATGTATTCCAGCAGAGATCGCTAGGAGCAAATGGAATTGGATTGGCCACACATTGCGGAAAACAATATCTGATACAACCAGACAGGCCCTTGAATGGAATCTGCAGGGTAAAAGGAAGGTAGGAAGACCACTGAAAACCTGGAGGAGATCAGTGGAAGAGGGGCTTAAAGAAGCCAACATCACTGGACTACGGTAAAAAGAACAGCCGCGAACAGAGTCCGCTGACGCAGCATTGTAACCACCCTTTGTTCCACCAGGAACGTAATAGCCTAACTACCTTTAACTGTTACCTTAAGTATTTTTTTCTTGTGAAACTTTATAAGCTCTCTTCCTGTCTGTGAAATTAGGTAACAGCTGGCTCTCAGAGAAAGCACCATTTTGCCAAGCCTATGTTAAAGTACTAAGTACCTTGTAAAGTTCCAAATTTGACAGGGTGCCTGGAATAAAGCCCTAAGTGACTTTTGGAAAATTTTGAGTTAGCTAGGATTGAAATACCTCCCAGCAATTTTCACAGTTTACTTTGGTTTTTTATTATGTCTTAAAATAACTAGTTCTTTAATACTAGTTCTTTTAAGACAATAATTAATACCAGAATGATCTATGAAAATTGCTGGGAGATATTTCAATTGTAGCTACCTTGAAAATTTCCAAAAGTCACTTAGGGCTTCATTTCAGGCACCCCTTCATCTAATCACTTTCAAGAATACTCTGAAAGTTGTCGCACCACAATGATACTATCATTTAATTCTAAAAACAAATTTTAAGATCAAGCCTGTGCACCAACATGTCATATCATTTGGGTGTGAGTCACAGGTGTTACAAAATACATTCTTCATGAAAAAATCAATGATAAACCCAGTTATGTACACAACTTAAGCAGCGTGTGTATGTACATGTAACTACGATGATCAGGAAGAGAAGAGAGACAGGAAGAGAAAAGGAAATCTGCATGCAGGTCCTCTTTTAATGTTTTCCTGTTGTTTAATTAGTTTAACTAACCTTCACAATGACTTCCAGTGGACCAACTAACTATCCTTCTTCCACAGTCTACTGAGACAGACTCCAGCACAAGAACTTTAAACCAAATGGCAGGCTCCAATCTTGATACATTTGCACAGGACTTCCGTGTCAATCCATTACCAATACAGGGGCAAAACCCATCTTGAAGGTGGACATCAGTTACCCAGCGCCTCTGATGTCCATCTTTGAGATATATATGCATCCTGGTTATCAGCTTTGCGTATGTCTAAGTGGAAGAAATTTTTTATACACCCATTAAATTATTCTAAGCCTACTGTATCAGTATGCTCTAAAGTTGTAAATACTTCGAGAGTGATAAATATACATGTAATTAAGTTTTACTATTTATCACGTCATATGTGTGAGGGACAAAGAAAAATCAAAGTCCCTCACAGTCTTTGAACCCACAAGCTATCTAATGTGGTACGGAGCAATAATTGTGAGCAAACGTTAGGCACAAAATTGTCAAATTGGTAAAACGTTAACGCAACATCAGCTTCGAATGAATAAGTTAAGTTACAGTACCTGCATTACATCATTGGATTACGTTCAGATTAATGACTTGTTAAGCGTTTAACGTCTCTAGAGCTCCAGAGGTACTTGTATTTGATTTACAATGAGTTCATTTAAGCGATCTCACCTTTATTTCTCAATCTTCCAGGACTTAAACGATGTTTTTCTTAATGACCTTGTGCATATTTGGCAAGTTGTTGCTTGCTGGTGAAGATTGTATGACGAGTTTCCGGGGTCTTCTCAGCGCATTTCCTCGTTTGATCAACTCCTATCAAAGGGCAAATTCGCAGCGTTCTCAGTAGATATCAAAGGACGCAAAACGACACTAAAAAAGACCAGAAACTGCAATCGCTTTCAATGTCCGTCTGCACGGAAGTATCCCAAAATGCGACACAAATTGCTGAAATATTTGATTTTGTCTTGCAAGGATTCATGGGAAATATTCACAAATTTCGAACATGTTGCGCATGCTTATTTTTTCCCGCCAAAAAGATTGGCATTTGTTTTGTGCGACGTTTTTGGAAATTTTAAGATTTAAACCATTCTTTTGAACAAAAAACTACATTATAGAGTATAAATTGTTAAAATTACAGGATTATAACAACCAAAGTGGTCCCAATTTGATCGTCTTGGACCGGAACTATTCGGTTTTTCGACTTCGGCGCAATCCAAGATGGCGGATGAAAATTAAAGTACTTGACATTTTGTCGATTTCATCCACGCGCCAGGATTTCAAATGGAGAGCGGCGATGAGCCAGTTCTTAGCTTTGTAAGCGTTGATAAATCGAAGGAGGAATATCTGCAACGAGCATCGGAAGCCAGCAAAGAATATGCACTTGACAGCGAATGGATTCCTGCATGTGACTTGCGTGATGTTGATTTGGAAGCAAGGCGATCCGTGTTTGTTTTGGAGAATTTCGAAGGAGAGGACTTCGAATATTTGAAGGTAAACAAGTGTAGGATCGTTGGTCCGCAATGTATATTGTCTTGTTTACAGACAAAGACGTCTTTGCCAAATGTACAGTACCCAGTTTATTCCATTGCCATGCGAGGCATTGCTGTCAGCTGTACCAGTGTGCCCAAGCAGGAAAGAGACAGACTTTACGAGCTTATTCAGCTTATGGGAGGCATTGTAATGAAAGACTTCACCAGTTCAGTGACTCACCTAGTTGCGGGCGAAGTAGGCTCCAAGAAGTACAGAGTTGCGTGTAGTTTTAATAAACCAATCTTGTTACCTCAATGGGTTTATAAGTGTTGGGAACTTTGTCATGATAAGCATATTTGTGCAACAGATGAAGAGTTCATGGAATACTTATGCCCAACATTCAAGGGCATTACCCTTTGTGTGACAGGTATTGATGCTGAGAAAAGGAAAGAAATCAAAAAACTTGTTGCACAAAATGGTGGTACATACTCAGGAGAACTCAACATGAACACTTGTACCCACTTGCTTGTGGATACTCCCAGGGGAGAAAAATATGAGTTTGCAAGGAGGTGGAATCTTCATTGTGTTTGTACTCAGTGGTTTTATGACTCAATTCAGTCTGGTGTCTGTCTTGAGGAGTCAAACTATTATACATTAAGTGACGATGTAAACAACAGTTCTCAGGCAGGGATGAGATTGTCACGTAGCTTGACCAAATGTAACAACGCTGGTATGGCTTCCTCCAAGAGTAGCGCAGAGAAGAAGATTTCCAAAAAAGCTGCACAAGCGGCATACAAAAGTGCACAAAAGCATGGTGACAAAGATCTTAAGTCTGGTTCTGGAAGGAAGAGTAACTTGTCATCTAATCAATCCAGAAATTTTGACAGTGTTTCCAGATTAGGAGAAACTCACATTTCCGATTTAGGAAGCTCTGACTTTGATGTGAGAATCCAGCCTGGAAATATGTTTCTGGATGGTTGCAAGATTTACTTGAGTGGATTTTGTGGAGCAAAGCTGGAAAAGCTAAGAAAGATCATTAATTCTGGAGGAGGGACAAGATTCAATCAGATCAATGAGATTGTGTCTCATGTTATCATTGGAGACAAAGTTGATGAAGACTTTGAATTGCTGAGGAATTGTGAATTTCACATGTTTGTTGTGGGTGTTCAGTGGATTCTGGATTCTGCAAGGGAAGGGAAAAAGCTAGCAGAAGAAAGTAAGAACACTCAAAATATTGATTTGCCTACAATCAAATTACTAAAAGTGCAATTCCATGCTAGCATTTACGTCACTGTTAACATTACTGAGAAGACTAAATGATTGAAATCAAACAAACAGTATTAGACTGACCTTCTGACAGGGTTCTGGAAAAAAAAAGACTTCAATTGTGCGGGGAATTGTGTGGGATTGTGCAATCTTTTGATGAACCAAATCTCAATTTCTAGTGTTCTTGCTAATTCCTACAGCAAGGAAATACTGTATTGATGAATATTTAGCCAGATTTATTTCACTAGTTCAAATACCACGTAGCAATTGCCACTTGTTTGAACAAACTGTCTCTGACTGACTCTGTCTGAACAAAGTCATGTTGTGACATGACTAAACTCGATGTTTATGAAACCAAAATCTATAGAATACCATAGTAAAGTAAAATATATTCCAGTATAATTGAGTTCCTTTACCTTTTTTGTTTAATTCAGTGAAAATGTGTAGCTTGAACGTTTCATCATTTAGTGCGTTAAGGTTTACAAATTCTCCAAAGTTATCCCCTAATGTTTATGTAAATTCATCTGCAAAATTAATGTAAGTTGATGCCTTGCCATTGTTGTATTTGCCCATGCACTTCATTTGAGGAAAGTGGAAGATTGCTCGTTTGTTTTGAAAAGAAAATAATCTCTGCGACCAATAAGAGGTTGTTTTACTTCAATATTTAAGCAAATCTTTAAGTGTTGTGCAGGATTTGATGAGGGAATTGTGCGGTTTTGGCGGAATTGTGCAGTTCCTGCACCCCGCACCCTGTCAGAAGGTGTGCTTAGACCAGATAAAGTTTCTACAGCTCTTTTCCTATTATACATATCTGTTAGCCAAGCTTAATACACGTGTTGGCCTTGGTCTTTACTGTGCAAATCTGGATATGTTTAATACATACAGCTGTAATGTAAAAAAAAACAAAAAAAAAAAAAACTACCTGTTGGAATGATATTTTGGCAGTAAAGTATTTATGCTTGATTATTGAGATGTTCATGCTGTAAACACACACACTTGTAGTCTCTAATATAAGCCAGACAATAACCTGACTTCTTCACACAAACGTAATAAACTCTTGAGAATCAAGTGAAGTTCTACAGTACATCACTTGTATATTTTATTGGACTGCACACTGTTGTTCCCTTTCGCAGATTATCTGATAGACAAAGAAGAACTTTCCACTTCATGCAAGGAAAATGAAAATCCTGAAGGAAATCTTGTGACAGCACCAGAAAACAATCCTGCACCTCAACCAAAAGTGTCAGCTAATTATAAAAATGTAAAAATCGCTAAACTTCAAGATGATGCCTTTGAAGATGACGATGACGTTTTCCAGCAGTACTTGACTGAGAATATGGACAATGCCAGTACATCTGCACAAAACCCTCCACGAACAAATCCCAGTGAGCAGCTAATAGGTACAGTATAACAAAGTAAAGTCTTTCAACTACAGTAGTTTTCTGCCATCCTTGGTAAGGAAGTATGGAAGATGGAGGTTTCATCAAAAGCCAAACACCAGGGGTTTTATCAATGTTTTCAGCATTAGAGCAACTAGTTTTCACAGGCTGACAAAACATTTTGAACTGAACTTTGTTATAAAAACCCTTTCCTCTAAGATGGTCAAACCAGGCAGGCAATGTCATCCTCTGACTTGTCACCATAGGCAGCTGATTTTTTTCCCCTGTAATCCATGAAAACATTTCAACTGTCAAGATTTCCATGTACTGATATACAGTGTCTACAGGGGTGATATTGTCTCATTATATGAAAGCCCTTGTGCTTGGTAAATAACATTAATTTTGTGAGCTGTATAAATTATATATAAATGATACTGGGATGAAATTAGTAAGTTCTTGATTAATTAGATAAACCTAGCACCAATGCAGACCCTGATGCAACACTTGATGAGGAAGGTGAACCTGAACAAGATGGCTTACTTTCTGAGAAGTGTTTAACAGTTGCTGGCTTTGCTAATGAGCATGTGGCACACCTTTGGCAACTCATAGAAAGTAATGGAGGAAAGCACGTGGCCAGGGGACAAACTGCTGACTATGCAATTTTGCCAATGAATATGGTTCCTGATGAGAAGTTGCAAGCAAAGCAGTTAGTAAGTAACTTTACTATTTTTTTTTTAAAAAACAATTTATCTGTAATTCTAGACAACTAAGTTAAGATGTACATGTAATATTTTTCCTTTTTCTGCGTCAACAAAACTGTACTGTACAGGAGTTGGCAGTGCAGTGGTCTAATGGTTGGTATACTTGACTCTGGATCAAACCACCGTCCTGGCCAGGGACATTGTGTTATGTTCTTGGGGAAGACACTTTACTCTCACATTGCCTTTCTTCACCCAGGTGAATAAATGGGTACCGGCAAATGCTGAGGGTAACCTTGTGATGGACTAGCATCCCATTCCAGTCGCTTAATGCTATAGAGGCCAGGATAAGCTCCAGCTGTATGGGCCACTAAATATGAGTACAATGTAGATAGTTTAATATGTTGTGTTTTATGATTTTTGTGTGGTTGTAGGTGACGTTTTGCTGGTTGGAACAGAGTTTGGAATGTGGCCATCTATTGGCACTGGATGATAGCTTTCTCTTTAAGCCCTTCACTATCCCAGCAGCAAGCCAACCACTCAAGGGATGTGTATTGTCAATCAGCCAGTTTACCGGGGTAGAGAGAGATCACATGTATCAAGTGGCTGAACTTTTGGGTTGGTCAAGCCAATTTTTAATATGATGTTTTAGTTTGATATATCTGCGTTCGTTAATAATCATGTAATTATTATTAACAAAATTAATGTAGTTATTATATTAGTACCTACTTGTAAAACAGGTCATTTCCAAGTTGTCTTCTACCTCTGTGTCAAAAAGAGTCTGTGTGAAACCATTCTTGTGAACATTTTCTCCCCCTAGAGATTCTTTTTCATGCAAGTCAAACTCATTTTCTTTGATGGTTTCACGCAAGGACTCATATGGAGACTGAGGCATAATAATGGGAACTCAGAAATGCAAAAACTTGTGGCCTATTGAAAAACCACCCCTTTCCACAAAGGGCAACAGGAATCAATGCAAAAGAAAGAAAAGGAAACCTGGCTTATGGTCTTTGTTTTGTTGTGCTTTTTTGTTGTTGCAAATGAAAATGGCATCACTCAGCAATGTCTGTCACTCAGCAAGAACAGTGTTATCGATAGCAGTATGTGTGAATTGATATGATTAGAAAATTTTGTTTAATTTGTAAAGACAGCTGTTTTGAAGGTGTTTGTAGAATCAAAGGAAATACATGTATATGTACATGTAGTCTGCAAAATTGACTTTTTTGGTACGGTAATTCCCAGTTTATCATCATGTGCAGTGACTGTAGCCATAAAATGAGTCAGGTCAGTGGTTAGGATTGATTCACTAGGTTTGGAATGTTGTTATTGCGAATTGCATTATTTTATAGTTGCTAGTAAATATTGGGAATATCTGATTCGACTGAGTCAGTACTGTGTTGTTGTGTTTCCAGGTGCCCACTGTCAGGAGTACTTTGTTCGCAAGGCAAGCAGTAACTATCATGCAAGCACACATCTTCTGTGTCGAGATCCAGATGGGGACAAATACAAAGCAGCTGTGAAGTGGCATATTCCAGTTGTGACTAGAGAATGGCTGTTTGCATGTGCAGCAAGTGGCACCTTGGTTCCCATCAGCAAGTATCCAGTTGACAAAGACAAAATGATAGAAACAGATAACATTGATATTGATCCATTGGAGAATCTAAGACGTGATGAGCTCCTTACCAAAGACAGTGGTGAGGAAGTGAATGTGAAAACTGCACGAGAAGAAATCGCCATGGAAACAAATGATCCAGCAGCTGCTATGCAAGTCGCAAATTTAAACAAGGTGGCTTGCAATAATGGCAGTACATATAAGCAACCAGCGAAGAGGCCATCAATTTACAATCGTCCTTTCAGACCGTCATTTGACTTGACTGATGTGATGGAGGAGTTAGCCTCTCCTGCCTGTCGCAGTCACAGTCTTAAGAGCAGAAAGAGTCGTGGCAGTAGAAACAGCTTTCCTCTGGATGACTTTTTTGCAGAGAACATCAAGCAGACGCTTCAGAAACTGGGAACTGTTGCCCCACCCACAAGGGATGATGACCTAGGTGAAGATAACAATGATGAAACTATTGATGAAGTTTGCCAAGGAGGAGAGGTGCAGTTGTTATTAATTACTATAGTGCATTGTGAGTCATGTATGGGTAGGTTGTCAATGAATGTATGATATAGAGTTTTCACTGTTGATTGTTAACCAAAAGAAACATGCTAAATGTAATCCCTGTGATGATCTGCAATGTGAAACAAGGACAACCTTAAGCTGGAAAGCCAAAACCTTGGCTGGTTACTGGCCCTCATTCACATCTAGAGTGCCATCCAGACAGCAAAAAAAAAAAAAAAAAAAAATCCTTTTTTTTAACTTTTTCCCAACTAAAGAAAAAATTTTAGTAATACCAATGGCAAAAATTTAAAAAATGGAAAAAAAATGGGTATTGTTTAGGATTA
>Ga0126338_10001677_pt1 | contig 14560 bp, 7 predicted proteins | sample OrbCmetagenome_2_FD_92529 | JGI IMG/M metagenome (GOLD analysis project Ga0126338, IMG submission 92529) | Coral microbial communities from Petempiche,Puerto Morelos, Mexico - Orbicella C C metagenome | ecosystem: Host-associated > Invertebrates > Cnidaria > Coral | place: Petempiche,Puerto...
ATTTAAATTAAAATATTAAATCAATGAAAAAAATCCCGATAAAGTAATTTGCCTGGGAGCCTTTGCGTTTTTTCAGTATTAGTCACATGACCATGGGCGTGGCCTGATGACGTCATCACTAGTATTACTGATCATGAAAAAGTTAAAACACATAAAATAACTCTGAACTGACTAAAAATGATGAGGTTATATGAGAATAAATTTTCCTTAGTAACGACTTGAAAAGATTGGTTAATGGGCTCTTTAACTCACTGGTCACACCATTAAGTAGTTCGGTTATGAAGGGTGTTAAGTTAATAATAATATATTATAAGTCAGAGTGATAAGTGCATGTACATAAATTTAGTTGCCAATGACCGTTTCCTTCAGGAAAATCTAAAGAAGCAAGTAGATGATCTTCCCACCAAGGATGACCTTGAAAATTTGGATATTTATGTCAAATGGCCACAACTTGAAGAAGCTTTAAATGCTAGAAGGAGTCGAGCTCCATCTGCAAAATCCAGAGCTTCTACTCCTAAAGCAAGAACTCCCACCCCTCCTCCCCCAAGAACACCAAGTCCCCCTCATCCGTCCCCTGAGGCACTTGAAGCATTAAGACAAATTGGAGAGCTAATGGACAAACATGAGGTGCTAATTGAGCAAGTGGATTCTTTGGAGGTACAGTACATTAGTGTAACCTGTTAACTCTGTGCTTTAATTATTTATATGGTAGAAGGTTTGATGTGCACACTTAATTTGCAGTGAGTGACATGATTAATTTGTCATTGTTAAAAATTATTATGTGTACTGAAAAAGTACTGAAAATTGAAATCAGTATAGCAAATTCACTGAACAGTCCACTGAAAAGTAGATCTGCAATGCAACACAGTATAGAGACCCTGGTGTTCATACTTAATCACAAAGCCTGACACTCCTTCCTAGTAATCTGTTAATGATTACTACTACAGATTGGAGGGATTTCCATTATGAGGATCGGCATCATTGGGACAATAGGAAGTTTGATAGATACTACAATTTGTTAATGATAAGACTTCTGTTAGGATGCACTTTGCTCCTAAAAGAAGTGTCCCTTTGATAGAAGCTAAGAAAGGTCATAGATTGACACAAAGGTTTCTATAAGCATCCATTTTGTTGAGAAAAAAAAGTTACTTTGTGTTTTGTTTAATCTGAGTGTCCCCTCAATATATCAGTTAGAGGTGTCCCAAAGTAGACGTTCCATGGTAGTTTGATATTTTTCTTTATAGGAACAAATGCCTAAGAAAGCTAACCTTGAGGATTTGGCTGAACTGAGGAATAGGCCTGGTAAGATGTCCTGTATAAGTGAACTGATATGGAATAGCATGCAGATATATTTTCGTAGAATGGTGATGGAAGTCATAAAACCATTATATCGCTATTTTAATTAGTAGCCCTTTGTTCATATGAAACCTTTAGAGAAAACTTTGTCTCAATTTTTTTTATTCAGTCTGCTTGATTAGTATAACTTCTAATAGATTAACACCATTCATCTAAGAGGTTTACAGTTTTTCACTGTGGTGAGAATTTATTACTTGTATACGTGTAGCATTCAGCTATGTTCTGCATATACGTGTATTGACTAATAAACAGTTTGAAAGATGTTCATGATGTTCCACTGTTAACTCCTTTATAAACTGTTTTTATTTGTGCAGATGTTCCAGACGACATTCTTGAACAACTAAAGTGGTTGAAAGATGGACTTGATGCAATAAATAAATGGAAAGAGGAGGTATTAGCCTTATCAACTTGGCTGGGTGATTTATGCAAAACAGGCAGGCTTATAATGTGTACCTTGATTGCATACAAAAAATAAAGCAAAATCCCTCAGAATATGCTCTTTTTCTGTGAACATTATGTTCCAAGATGAAAGAAACTTACCTCCTGTTAAAAGATAGTGGGAAAGAAAGTCTTGTTTCCTACTAACCTGCTGTGGGTGACACTAATATAGCATTGTTATATGTGGTACACCTGGATTGCAGTCGAATGGAGGAAATGAGAGTTATCAAATCCGACTCTCAAGAAATATGGCATACCCTGTGTTACCCTCACTGACAGCTACATGTACATGTAGCAGATATCCACAAGAACATTTGTCAGGACAAAGTAGCTGTAGATGTTCTTGCAGTGCTTTGAGCTTTTTCATAAGCTAAACATAAATAAAAGTAGAAAAAGGATGATTCACCAATGAACAGTAACAAAAATAATTTAAATTTGATTTTCATACATTGGAAATAATATTTCAAGAAAACCATTCCGGCTGATCTTGAATCCCAGTTAACGTCACTGAGAGAAGGACTGGCACTACTCAACGATAACAAGCAACAGGTACATGGGTTGAATACCTTCCTAATTTCTAACAATCATTTAAATGATACAGCGATATCTTAAGAACATCTCAATGAAAGCCACAAACTAAATAATAAAACGCTTTGTCCATGTTTTCTTAACAGGAAATGTGCAATCATATGAGCGTAATAAACGTACTGAAGATAAAAATTAAGAAAGACGTTAAAATCGGATTAAAATCTTAGTCACTAGTTAGAAATTCCAGTATAGTTTTGTGATGTTATTTTTCTTCTTGTGATTTCTCGTAATTGAATTGGCTAGCACTAAAGTTCTGTTTGATTTTGATATAAAAAGTAGCTGAAGTATTAAAAGCACTTAGTAGATATATATGTCGCGTGTAATTTGACTTTGGAAGTAGTTAAAGTGAAGGTACGCCTCTAGTACAAAATGTAAGTAATATTGAATGGTTAAAACGTTCTAGTGGTAGTGATGTTAACGTTTTATAATTTTGATAAGATTGAACGAATGGGAGAGCAACTGCAAAGCCTAAAGAATGTATCTGATATGCTGAGTTACCACAACGAAAAGGTGAATAAAACATAACCACTAACAATAAACTAACAATTAAAATAGCACATATAAAAACGAAAACTAACAATGTGAAATTTAAGCAATATATTTTTCTTTAGTTACATATTAAAAATGTTTATGTCAGGACTAACTGACACCTGAACATCAACAATAACAGCACTGCAAATTGCAATGTCGTTACGAAGTAATGTAGTACACAACACTTCATTGACATCACTTACAGTTAAGAAATAAAACTATAATAATGTCATAATTCGACAATTTACTTAAACAAGTACAGAATTAAACATGTCCTTCCAGGTATTGACGAATGACATTAATCTGTAATGTGTTTCTTCGTGTTCTCATTTTCCTAAAAAAAAAGTGTTTTAGACAAAAGTCCTTTTGACTTGCTCAGAATAAAAAAATTTGACTTGCTGTTTTAGACAAATATTCTGTTTTCTCAAGAAAAATTGTATAATCTTCTGTTCTCAACACATGGCATGTAAGCACGCGTTGTAAAATTAATGATAAATGCATGTGTCTGCGAAGTAATTTTCATATTTTACTTACTGTTCAAGCTTCAAATGATTCCTGATGACTTACTCGATCAACTTAACAAGCTTAAGTACCTGGAAAGAGCAACCAGTCAAATTAAAGAGTTTAAAGATCAGGTAATAAAATCATCATACATACCTAACATTAATAATAGTATAAAATAAACGCATTTCTACATTTTCATACTACATTGGTAGTGTTCCTTTTGGTGGAAACTATGCCCTTGAACAAATAAAATGACACAAGTTAAACCGTGTCCTTATTTTTACAAAATAAATAACGATTGTTTGATTTAAAATTATTTGAGAAGGTAAACAATTTAGAACGCTGACAAAAACATTGCTAGTAAGTAGATCCATCACCTTAAACTATGTAGAAAAGAAGAAAAAAGAAGTCCTACGAAGAAAGCACTTAATTCTCTACACGTTAGAAAAAGTTGCTTACGTGAAGTATGTGTTGGGCCGATTAAAACTTGCAGTGAATTTTATAAATATCTGTATTGAGGATAGCATCACTTCACTGTAAAGTAACCTAGGATTCTCCTGTCAAGGAATCTAAACTGATCATTTTCATTCCGTAAAATTTGAAGTTACCGTCAAAACTACAGCGAATTGAGGATCGATTAAAAGAAGACACAGAACGCGAGGTCAGAACTCTAAGAGATGGTCTCCGACTTCTCAATAACCAGCTTGATAAGGTTGGTGTTAAATCTTGTAATAAGCTTTCTCATAGGTCTTAAATGCTGTAAATGTTTTTGGGAAAAGTAAGAAAACTGACTAACCGTTTTTATTGGTAAAGTGATTGTACAAAAGCTGTAAAAAAAATACACGAATCGATTGATCGATCAAGTAAATTGTTTTCTTTTGACAACCAGACTAGGGTTTTCTTAATTTGTTCACACTGACTTAAAGTTCATTAACTGAACACCTTTTAAGCTTTAAAACGATTGTTGCATTTTGTGAAATCATGTAAATGTGCAAGTCTATATGTAGATGAAGTCACTAACTTGAAAAATGATATAACAATGTTTACTGTTAAAGTACAAGAAGATGAAAGAAACGATTCCTAAATCTTCGACTTCAAATGCCGGAAAAGTAAAGGTACCAGCTTCTTAATCAAGTTAATATAATAATGTAAACTATTAAAACTTTTGAAACAACACATCCTTGTAGCCCCGTTGAAATTAAACAACAATAGTTAACATGACAAGGAAGCCAAACTCAAACTCACATAGTAGGGTAAGGTTAGGTTTCACAATGAAAGAAGCGTAATTTAGAAAGGTTTTATGACTCCACGTTACTTTTTGACGATCTTACCTGTTGATTGGAATTGACGGTTACAGCTAGTGTTCCTTTTGCTTGCGGACCACTGCACTGAGTTCTAAGGGAATGCTTCTTGGAAATTTTGTTGAGGGTGTAATGGCCGCTTCTCCAACCCTTTTCTCTTTCACACCTGGGACCTTTTAGTCTATATGAACTTATTTTGGGACCTGTAATTGAACCATCCCTGTAATCTATACATGATAGTCATTTTGAACCAGCTCAGAAGATGTGTTGCTCGTAAGGTGCGGAGGTCTAATGCTTAGTACGTTGGACTTTGGACCGGGCGGTCCGGTTCGAGTTCTTGCTCAGGTTGTTACGTTGTGTTCTTGGGCAAGACACTTTCCCCTCACACAGTCCGCTCTCTCCATCCAGGTGTATTAATGGGTAGCAGAGAATTAAATGCTGGAGAGTAACCATGCGATGTCATGGATCAGCATTCCGTCCGGGGGCGACAGTGTACTCCTATTCGCTACAGTTAGAGAGGATCTTCTTTAACAGCTAGCCAGGAAAACTGTTGTTTTTCTCGTACTTTTTGATATGGATTTGCTCATAGACAAATGGCTCAATAATAAACAATTATTGGATGAGGTTTTTGTGATATCCAGAATAATCAAGGTCGAGGTAGGGGTTATCAGCCGAAACCGAAGGCTGAGGCTGATAACCCTTACAGAGACCTTGATTATTCTGGATATCACAAAAACTGAATTTAATAATTGTTTTATTATGCATTGAACGAAGTCATGTTTTTGCTTCTTCACTGACTGCAAGCAACACAAAGCGCGCGAAATTGACATGATTACCCGTGACCTTGAGCGTCCGTGACATGATTATTTTTTAATCTGCAGAGATGACGTCACAGGCGCTGATTTCGAAAATTCACTGTACGCTTTCGGCCAATCACAAAAGAGATAGTGATAGAGATAGAGATAATAAAGCAGGTTATTTAGGTTTTGTGTCTGTTTTAGGATGGTGGCGCGCTCAGTGCCTTAAGAAACATGTTAACAGAACTTCAAGGAGAACAGGAAAAACTTAACAACACAACAAAGGAGCTTGTAGAGGAACACAACAGGAAACAGAAACATATTGATGTGAGTACTTGACTAATATAACTAAACTTTAGATTCACAAATATGGAGCTTCTGGCTCCTCAACCGCTCATGCAACACATTGATTTTCAGTCTTGGTGCATGTTTTGCAATTGTTAATCACTAAACACAGTACAATACGTATTGTTCTTAACAGGCTCTGTACACGTACGCTGACAGACTGCAAGAGGTTAAGGCTGATAAGGAACAAGTTGCCATGGAAATGGACGTGGTATGAAGCAGTGTTGTTGTAACATACGCTCATTGTCGCTTATAGGAGTGAAATGCTGTGTCATCATATGAGGGAGCAGTATTACTAGCTAACTAGTAAAGTTCTAACATGATTTTGGTATTACTGTTGCAGAAAGCGGACAAACGTACACTGGATAACTTGGTAAATAGAACCAAATTTGATCAGAGTATTGGAAGCTTGGATCAGTCACTGCAGGAACTCTTGCACAGACTGGAGGGCCAGGTATGTAACAGCTAGGCAGGGTTACTTAATGCCAAGATCGATTGCATATAAACTTGCTATAACAAGTGTAGCTATTGGCTGAAACACGGCTAAGAACATGGTCGTCACGGTAGCCACTGTCTATCTGAACTGTTCTTGTATATCGATTCTGAAAATGTAAAATGTATTTGCTTCTGCAGGAATCAGCGTTAAGTGAGGCTTTAGCTCGATTGGCTGGTGATATTGATCAAAAGCTTGACAGGCTGGAACTCGATCCTCTGAAGGATTACTTTGGTGAGTACTGACGTTATTTCCTAAGTATATTTTATGAGGTAAGCTCGCTTACCAGCCGTTGTTCGGGAAAAGGGCCCGGGCTCCTTCTCGGAAAGGATCTTCGAAAACCGGACTGGAAAGAGCCCTGGAGCCGAGCGCGAGGGGTTTTTCTGGGAGATATCGGCCCTAGGTCTTGACAATGCGAACCAGCCAGGGGCCTATGTTCTCCAGAGCAATCTTGGTGAATAAGAGCTTTTAAAATCACGCGACTGGAAATGTAAAGAAAAATAACCCATCGATTACGGAATGGAAAGAACACCGTAGAATTGTAGCGCTCGTAACTCTGATTGAGAGGCGACTTTAGAGACTTAGCGTTTCGTTCCGTGGGACGTCTATTAAGTTGGAAGAAAACTAAAAAAAAAAATCTTTTACCTGTAACTGAATTCTTTAGGAAAAGTAAAAGTAAAAGTAAGACAGTGCTCGGTCTAGTCCTTGGAAAATATTGGATCGGCAATAGAGCAGATCTGATTGGCTAATTTTAGTTTTTGATTCTCTGAAAACGTTGTCATGTAATAAGTAACATTACTATATGCGTTTCTTCTTTTGTGTTTTTCTAGAAAAGAGGATTAAGAGTATGAAATGTAAACATGTTGATTTACCTCTGTCTGATGATCCTGCTGCTGGATTCCGCAAGTAAGCAAGTCATTGCACTTGTTTTTGTTTCTCCGTGTATCATACTCATGCAAATTTGATGGTTATTTGTTTGACTTACAGGGCGTTACTCAGGTTTCACTGTATTTCCTGTGACAGGCCTGTTGATATGATACCTGGCCAGTGAGTATTCTCTTCCGTTTAGCTGTTATTTCAAGTTTAGATATCACAAAGAAGATCTATTTCTGACTGGAACACAATGCACTGACGAAAACTAGACTTGTATAGTTCCACTATTTTTTTTTCAAGCAACGTCATATAAGTTGACGTTTCCTTCATATTTATTTTATTTGATCGTTCGTTCGTTCCATCGTTCATTTTTTTGCGGGCTTCATTGTAGTAAGATGCCTCTCTAACATACTATGTTATGTATGCATAATGTTAATCTTTCGTTTGTTAACTTTCTTATTTAACTGGCGCTGTTTTGTCTGTAGTCCCAATCCAGCTCTGCCCCAGACTCCTGGTCTGCCTCCATCTCGGTCGGGGCGTCCTTACACAACTTTTGAACTTGATCAAATACGTCAGATGCATCGAGGGTAAGGAAACATCGAAGTAGTTTGGTTTTTCTTAGCTTATATACGAAGCTAGGATATAAACAGGAGGACAGGTACCCTTGAACGCTGGTATTAATTGATCAATGCTAGCAGACACAGTGACGGTCGCGCAACAGTACATGTAGATCTAAAGGAGAATTAGTGTGTTGTAAACCTGTAATAAATTGACGCTTTTCACCGCGACCAGTAAACCTTCATCTCTAACTGGGCCCTGGAAGCGCCATGAGAACTAAGACAAGTCTCGTAGAATTAGGTGAGCACCACCGAGGCACCGTCGACGATAACGTGGACCAAATATTGATTGTCTTTTATTGAACTTTCGCAATTATTTTAGTCTATTTGTGGGTGTATTGGTGTCAGAAGGGTACAGTTCTTACAAAGAACGTTGTCGGTTTGCAAAGTACCGTGGGTGAGAAGTGTGTCACGTGCACGTGTAAAGCCATTGAACTGCTCATTCACCTATTTGTTATGCTCATGTTTGCCGAAAGCCATGGACAAGAATGGCACCTCGGTTAATTAACCATTTTAATGACAGGTGCCCTTTGGCCGCCCGTTGGGATTTATGTTTGGCAGGCTAAACACCGTAGCCCCTGCGTATAGGGTGGTTCCCTGTTTAAGCCAGGTTACAGCTACTGAATACGGGCATGACCAAATAAATGTGACAGTAGTTTTTAGAGCATTTTCACGTTATTAAGGTTGGCACTTAAGCTGAAGATCTGTTTATATAGAGAAACACTGTCCCGACCGTTAGAAGGATCATCCACCACTGGGAGAGGTTTTATATGTGCGGTCATACTGCAAATCCAGTTTCTTCTCAAGGAATTTTTACTTTTGCTGATTTACCGAACCATGTTACAATAACCTACAGTCTGGTTTGTGCGTTTTATAATCATTATTTTTAACTGATTATACACAGTGGGTACACCTACGAACAAGAAGTAGCCACAACAACAGCCCGAGCATGTGGTGGAAGTCATACAGTGACCTTTCCTAACAGAAGGACAGCCAGATTCAAGTGAGTTACAATTTACAATCAGGAAACATTTTCTGTATTTTTATCGAGTTGTTGACATACGAGTACGGGAAATGCTCTGGGAATACGGGCCAAAGTAATGTTAATAGGACTGAGTGGAGTCCAGTTCGGTCTGGAATCATACCTACCTTCCGTCGTAAATAATCGAGCAATGTTTGGTACAAACAACAATTGATTAAGGCTTAATCAGTATTATGGAATGTTTGTTTGTAATTTCAATAATGTCTTTAGCAAGGCTGCGATAGTTTCAAGTTTTTCCCTAAATATCTGGGATTGAGGTTAAGGATATGCGTGAATAGACCATATTCGTATTCTCGGTATTGGACTGGAACTAGCTTGCAATGGAGGCTGATGCGGGGGGGGGGGGTATCATGAAAAGAGATTAATGTCATTTGCATTGGGAAAGTCTCCCCGCATTAGCCTCAGTTGCAAGCTAGTTCCAGTCCAATACCGAGAATACTAATATGGCCTTTTGTTCTCTTTTTTCAGTCAATATTATTACTACAGAGAGGATGACACACCAGTACCAATTCCTCAGAGGTAAGAAACATATGCTGACCTCAAACCACCTCTGAGCGCTGTTAAGAAATGTTTGCTTCACTTAGTCACGTTATTTAATCGGGCTCAAGAGTGTGTCACAGACTTCTTTGTCTGTCCGAATCCCACAATAAGTACTTTCATTCAACGTAATTGATGAATTTTGTTTGATTTGTGTGGCGGGAGGAAGCTAAGACGGCCGCAAAATCCGCGGGAAACTCTAGCATTTGTCTACTTCACCCCAAGTTTCTTAGTTTTGATTGGTCAACAAAAATGAAGCCCTTTGCACAGCTGTGAAAAAGGCGTGCGTGTCAATTACTTACAGGGTATTTTGTTTGATAGGGATGAGACAGAACTGATTGGTCAAGATGGACATATTTACAAAGGACGTTTTGAAGGATTGGATCGAATGCCTGACTTACCGCCAGTACGAGGATTTCATTATCGCTTGAAGTTTTGTTGTTGTTTGCATCGTTCTCCTTTCGCTATCACATTTTCTTTTCTTCCTATACTTTCCACCACTTTTTTATTTAGGTCACTGGCTTATTTTCTGAGCTATCTGTTTGTTGATAAATCAAAGAAAACTCTTGGTAGGAAAAGAAAAACATAGTACTGAAGTGGACAAGATGAGCAAAGCTATCAAGTTTTGGATGATTTGGAAACTTCCTCTGGGAAACCTCGTTTGTGCATCAAAACTACGTTTAACTGTTTCAGTACTAGTAGACTGGTAGAACTACAAATCAGTGTTTCGATTACTATTAAGGAGAATTACTTATTCAGGGCCTTCACAAGGTACTTTAGGCCCTTCTTCCTCACAGTTCCCAGTGCTCCCCAACTCAGGTTTTTGAGACATAACCGTACACTTGAACTTGACACAAGTACATTTGTTTATTTGCAGGGTTCTCAGAACCCCAAATCTCCTAGAGCAGCGTCGGCCAAGAGAGCTACTAGTCCCCAGCCTCCTCGCAATGGTAGTGCGACAAGTCGTCGTCCTCGATCTGCTGCGGTACCAGCGTCACCGAGAAGCCACGAGGAGGAGGTTGAGCCTGCTAGTGTTGTTGTTCAGTAAACATCAGATGTATCGATGAAACCAGAGACATCATGTAATAATAAGTCTCACCTTGTGAAGTTGAATTTAAGGACAGGAATTGGAGTTCTTTAGATACTCGTAGTCTTAGTTTGCCTCTTTGATTGTAAGTTTTAGTGAGATTTTTAATGACATGAACCATTTGTAAAAAGGAAAAAAATTCTTTGACACAGTGTTAATATATTAGATTATTTATAAAATAGCTTGGTCGCGCCACGAAGTTTCATGAGGTCTCCGTGAGTCATCTTTGGAGAAGAAGTGACCTGCTAAGAAAAAACGTCGTTTTGAAGAAGTTACATGTAAGACGCAATACACAATGGTTGGAAATATTGTGAATATTTATGACGGTTTGAGACGAAAATGTGGCACATTTTTCATTATTTAACGGCTGCAAAATCACGCACCAATCATAACATCAAAATTGCACTAAGTAATGAAAGTGCACATGATCATTGTAAATTTAGGATAATGCTGAACAACGACAACTTCATTTGTGAATTATCGGGTTAATCCCGAATCAATCACGTGTTATTAAAAGATTTAGACCGTCAGTTGACTCACTGAGTGGCGTTAATACGGGTTAACATGCCAGAAATATTTATGAACTCGTTGTGGTCTGTCGGCGGACAAGAGAAACAATTACATGTGGTAAGTCGATAAACGTAAATTGACCACTGTAGCGGCTTAGGTAGCAAAAACTTTGAAGACTTTTTGGTTTGTATAACAATCATATAAACCCTTTTCATAAATGCTGGCTATTTAAAATTCTTTTGTATGCATTCAAATAACCTTCGCCATAACCTAGTGTGTGAATACAAATTCTTTTGAATTATCATGCAACGTAAGAAAAAGGTTAGAAGGATAATTTTAAGACTTGCAAAATGATTTAAAATTGGCAGCCATTTATGAAGGGGGTTTATAACTGTTGATCGAGTAAAGAGACTGATGGATTAAACCAATCACGGTCAATTAACTATTACTGTTTTCACCGATTGGTGAATTGTTAATCATTGCGCTGATCTTTCCACATTAGGTGTCCGGCCTATGTCTGTTGATGGTCGGAGATCCAGACTGACTTCGCATGGAAGTCTGCACAAGAACATCTCACATATTCTGGTCTTTCTTTCTTTAATCATTATTTATTCACAGTAAAAGAAATCATCAGGTACAATAAATTCCAAGAAAATGTCTAAGATCCTAAACCTAAAATTCTAATCCTAATATTATATTAACTTACAACAATATTCTACGTATAAAACTGATTTCCATGAATGCCGTATGTTAAAAAATGATGATAGAGAAAGCGTTTAAATTGATTTAATGAACGGAATTCTCTAACATTACAGGGTAAGCTGTTCCAAAGGGCAGCGCCTCTGTAACTAAAACTATCTTTGTGTTGCGAATGCCAAGACTCAACAGGCCGTTCTTCGCAAACTTCACAAGTTCATTTTAAGATCACAAGGTTCGCTTTCCTCTCTCGCTCTGACTGTGTACTTGTACTAAAAAGACTCAACACACGGCACTCCTTAAAACGTAGCGAAACCTAATCTGATTATCTTACAACCTTTTCTAAACAGTTTCTTTGATCACGGAATATTAAGTGACACGCAAACTTACATGTTTTGTCGATAAGATGAAACGCGTTTACAATCTGGTGCTAATTAACTGTAATCGTCGACTGAACTAATTGAGACTGTCAGGCACGTGCTTCCGATTTCTATTATTCTTAGATTCCCTGAATCACGTAACTTAAAAAATAAGATAAACTGTCACACAATTAAATTGAAACTTTCATGACATTTCATGTAATTAGTTCTCGGAAAGGGAACAACAAGTTAGATATTTGGGAACCAGACCGTATAAAAAGACTTGAAAACCATTAGGGCTTTCTGAATTTGACGTTGAGATTGCAAGTCTTTCCAGCTGAGTTTGTGAAACAAGGAATCGACATCAGCGTCATAGCCCGATGAAGTTATTACTCGTGCAGCACGGTTTTGTAGTTTTGTAGCTTGTTAAATAACAATTACCCCAACTAGGCTGCAGTAATCAAAGCCTTAGGTTGAACTTGTGAATTGTATATGCAGAGTAGGGTAGATTGAGGCACAAACTTATTAACTCGCTTTATGGCTGCAATTGCAGAAGCGATCTTTTAACACAGTTTATCAATGTGGGAATGCAACGTTAGATTTTCATTGATATATACTCCAATTGATTTCAGAGGAAACTTGTTCAATTGGAACATTTTCAATGGAGAGTTCGAGTGTATCAGATAGGGTACTTAATCTTTGCCTGGAGCCGATCAACATAAATTCCGTTTTTGTAGCGTTCAAGGTAAGTCTGTTAGACACAAGCCATTTGCTTAGCTTTTCAAGGTGGTGAGATAGGCTAGACTGAATCAGATGCAAAATCAGAGCCAGCATCATCCTCGGAGACCCAGGGGCAGTAAATCGGGCAGAAAAATGAAGCGTCGAAGGTTTACAAGTAAGGCGGGAAAAGCCCCTGAGAACCGACTCTTACCAGACCATTTCCAAACGGTTCTGCCAATGCTGCCTCCTGAGGTACTTTGGTGTGTTCTTACACGGCCATTGGTTGTCATATTTCTTTGGATCGTACTTGTGAGGGAAACTTTCATTTCAATTTACTCCAGAGAGCCATAGAAATTCGGGAAATCATTTCGGATGTTAACAAGAAAGATACTCCACGATTCGCCAGGAAAATTTTCGTCTCGACCGCTCAAAGGTATCGTAAAATAGTGGCTTGTTTATTGGCGAGTCGATTTTAGCGCGCTTTCTTTCATTTCTTCGGTTAATTGAAACTTTCCCTCACTACGCCCATTTATTTTTGTACACGGGCACCAGATCTTACCGAGGAGTCAACAGAGAATTCCGTCGTACTATGCAGTTGAAGTGAATTGTCAATCGATTGTGGGCTGCGAGGCCAGTTCAGGATTTATCGATTTTACATGATGGCATTGCCTCTCCAAATGCTACCACCTTGGAATCACAAACAAGTGTTCACATGGAAATGTGTTTGTGTTTAATAAAGTTAACGTTAATCACTGACATGAAAACAGACTATGGGCTCTTCAGGGGGCGTGTTTAAAACGCGAAACGACGAAATGGCGAAATGGCGAAATGGCGAAATGATACAGCGGAACCTCGATTTAACGAAGTCGCTGGGGACCGGCCAAATTTGTTCGTTAAATCGAGGGTTCGTTACATCGAAAACCTCGATATAACGAATTTGAGGGGAAACGACCAAAATCTTCGTTATATCGAAGGTCATAGTTAATGATTGATTCGTAACACAGGTGACTTCTGTCACGCAATTCAATGCAATTTTCGTCACCCAGAAGTGCCGCGTTTTGAGATGCAATTCATTTAGCATGGTGGCTTTCAGTATCAATTATTTTCACTTTTGAGCAGGCGCGCAGCTTTTGTTTACAAAAAAACGACACTTAACTTTCAGAGTAGCGGTTTAAAAATGTTGCAACATAGAGGTTACACAGAAAATTGTCTAGGTAAACAAGGAAACGAGCTACGAATTCGTCTTATCACAAGAAGCCTTCGAAAGTGAAGAAGTTAGTAGAACTAATAAGAGACAAAGAAGATGGAGCAGAAGTCAATTGATATCGAAATACTATAGTGCCAATGTCTATGACGTATAATAAGCCGTTGATTGAAAGGTTGCTGTCTCTTTACCATAGGGATTAAAGGATTTGTTGACAGTTGATCTGTTCAGCGTTTATCTTTTGTCGCGTGTTGACATTGTAATTCGTTATATCGAGGTAGATTTTACGTTTGGGCTTCCGGACTATGTTCGTTATATCGAAGAATTCGTTACATCGAGGTTCGTTATATCGAGGTTCTATTCCATAAATTTTACTGTAACTTTGGCCGGGACATTGAATATCGTTCGTTATATCGAGGACTTCGTTAAATAGAGGTTCGTTAATTCGAGGTTCCACTGTACTAAAGATAAGAGCCAAAGTTATAAGATATTACCGTTCCACTGAAATCTCCATCTGTTGCCGAATTCATTCTGTAGATTAATCCCGACAAATGAAAGAAAC
>Ga0126338_10001678_pt1 | contig 14560 bp, 6 predicted proteins | sample OrbCmetagenome_2_FD_92529 | JGI IMG/M metagenome (GOLD analysis project Ga0126338, IMG submission 92529) | Coral microbial communities from Petempiche,Puerto Morelos, Mexico - Orbicella C C metagenome | ecosystem: Host-associated > Invertebrates > Cnidaria > Coral | place: Petempiche,Puerto...
GAGCAGCTTACGGCGAAAATACTTAAGCAAAATTCCAACAGACCTAAACGCGTTGAGTTGTGGGCCAAAAACATGACAAAATTTCGGGAATTTCGGACGCCATTTCCCCCGCGCGACATCCGCCAAAATCCTCGCAGCATGTACGCGCGTGTGCCTCAGGCGATGGCGCAATTTGTTCTAAAAATAGAATTGTTGTCCCATATCATGGGGACAACCCCAATACTAGAAATGGCGCGCGCTTACGGTCTCCGTCCCTGATTATGGCTCCTGTTACCATAGCAACATTATGACCTGCTAAAACCATCCTTCAATACAGCTTTAGGGGCTTATAATTCAAAAACGGCACAGTGAATGTTTTTTTTTTTTTATATTACTAAATTTTAATAAGGCAAAGTTCTAAAAAAATCTGTACATAAGGTTCAGAGACCCTTAGAGTTTTGAAAATTTACGATGGCTCTGAACCCTATGTACAGAATTTTCTTTAATTTTTTTAAAAAATAATAATACGACTCGAGATTTTCAATAAATTACTTCCCCTCCAGTTAAGATCGTTATCCTTCCAAGAGAGAGGAAGGCTGGAGAACTAAAATGATTTTGCCAAATCAAAGTACCCGGCTTATAACCTTCTCGTCAAGAAAATGTTATCTCAAAGTAATAATAATGTCTTCTGTTGAGAAGACAGAAGTAAATGACAGAACTTTGTAAAACAGATTGCAAGCCGTTGTGCCGTAAATCACTTGCCTGGATCACACCTGAATCTTTGCCGTCACCCTTTTTCCAGGTGCATTCTTTCCAGTTCATGTACGAGGAAAGCTGAGGTGATCCTGGAGTTCCACTCTCACCTTCCTCCCCTCCCTGTCCTTTTTGGCCGGCGGGGCCCTGGGCTCCAGGCTCTCCGTTATCACCTTTCTTTCCATCTGCACCAGCTGGTCCCTGGGGCCCAGTTTTTCCCGGGCTGCCCTGGTCGCCTTTGGCTCCGTCACGTCCATCACGGCCAGGTGCCCCAGGGGAACCCGGCATGCCATGCATACCGGGGATGCCATTTGTCCCTGGTTGTCCACCGTAACACATTGAGACCTGTGTCAGAAGAAAGATCATGAACACCTTGAGTTCTGTGAAGGTGCAAGCGGTAATAAAGTGACAAGAAGCGTCTTAATGTAACTCTTCGTCAATCTAGCTGGAAACTACTTCAAAAGAAATGATGTTTAGTAGCGATAATATCATCTGTACTATTCTCGTTCTTTTTTATTTCTTTTTCTTTTTTGTTTCCTTTAACTCACACACTATAGAGGGAGCTACTCACTTTGTTATCACTTGGTTTGCTGCTGACATTATTGGCGGTCGTAGAAGCCAGGGTTATCAGCACAAAAATCAGTAGAAAAAACATGATCGGCAGGCTCTCTATACGAGGTTCTCTTTGATATCGTTATCCTGTAGAGACAAATGTCAGAAAAGTAAAAAAAGAATGTGACATCTACATTTATGTTATTGGTCTTTATACAACTAGAGGTGCTATAGCTAGTGGCTGTCGAGCAGCTTTAGCTGTTGTGAGCAATCATTTTGATTCCACGTTGCTTTTCTTTCGACTATGCAGGAGTGAAGTATTCGGCAAGTCTATCAGGGACTTTGCAACATTAAACTAAATTAAACGAAGTTATAAAACAGAAAGGGAAAATTACGCTAAAAAGAAATGTTTCCTCGTATCAGTTTAAGTTTAAAACCAGGCAAGGCAAAACAATGAATACACAGCTCAGTCGATAAAAACCCTACCTTCCACTGAGGCAGCAATCATCTGAATGAAAATGATACAGCTATCAGTGTATCACTTTATCTCGTTATTCGGCGATGGAGATTCATGTTGAAACACGTTTACTAGCTAATTACGTTTAAATGTTGAGCACTCTCATTGGTCAGATCATTTCTAAATTGATCCATGACGCTGAGTATGACATTAATGACAAATTTGTTTGTGTTGACAAGGTTCACGTTAAATCATGTTTTAGAACTGTACTGTGTAAGTGTTGTGGACCAAAAATCATTACGAAAATGCAAAATACGCAACAGCAACGAGTCAACTTCTCCATTTTTCAGTATAAGGCTCCTCGAAAATGCATCTAAAAATGATTTAAACTTTTGTCTATAACGTTTTCAAACAAAGATAACGGTACTAATACGTTTGACGAGCAGATGGCGATAATCTAGGCCTGAGTGGGGCTTAGAAGTTTTTGTTCCAATTCTTGTTTTAGGACGCCAGGACTCTTTTCGTTTTTCTCGAATTCATGGCACTTGAACACATGTAACAATGTCTTAGTGTAACGAATCCAAGTATACCTGGCACGTGGTGCGCATTGAGATCGTCGAGCGTCAACCGCACAATGTAAAACAATTAGACAGCCTTTACTGGATCAGCGTTTATTAAGGTTAACTAGCCCAAATATTGTACACATGCGGTGAAAACTACAAAGTGGATTACAATGCATAATTAAATGAGAGCTAAAATTTATAAGATCTACAAAGGCGTGGTAAAAGGAAGAACGAAAAGGTTAATATAAACCAGCAGAACTTACGTCCGGTACTGCGTTAAAGGTTAAAAAGGAAAAAGTAACTCCAGTGCTCCAACGGTACTCCGATAGTGTAAGGACTGACCACTAGTAAACTCCGATTGACTTCTTTCTCCGGTGATAACGTAACTCAGACTGGCTAAAATCAAATATGGCATTCCTTATCATATGGGGATAAAGGATGTTCAATGGTGGAACGTCGCCAAACAGGAAGCATATCGCTAAAAGGTGTGCTATCCAAGGAAAGAGAATTGACTGATAATTGAAAGAAAACTAAGGTAATTAAAAGCCGACCGCGATGGCCTAAACAAAACTGGCAAAGACTTATCTCCTGATGATCCAAATAAAGGACTGTTTATGACGGTTTATATAGCGTTCGTGACAAGAACATATGAACAAGAACATGTAAAGAAGAACATATACACAAGAAGAGCATCTGGGCCTGAGTGAAGTTTAGAAGTTTCTGTTCCAATTCCTGTTTTAGGACGCCAGGACTTCTTTCCTTTTTCTCAAATTTATGACACTTGAACGCATGTAACAAAGTCTTAGAACCTTCTTTAACTCATTTATTTAGTATTAAAATGTAACTGTTACACCGTCAGCTCATATGGCAGTCTTTTCATGTCGGGTTACTGGTATATACCTAAAAAAGCATGCCGATACTGCAAAGAAGTTCTTATCCAACATTTACAAACTGACAAGTTACGAAAAAGCTTTCATTTTTATCTATTTACACTTTTTTTTCTTAAGGATCCTTTTTGAATTAAAAAATCAGCAGCATTGATGGCAAGAGCGTGTACTGAATCATCCAGACAACGATTTATTCGATACTGATAACTTACTTTCTAAAAATTAGAACAGCAATAACAAAAAACTTGGTTACTATACTAACATTTTTGAAAGAAAATGCGACTTTAGTGGAACAGACTTAATACACAGATATTCTTTTGCGCAAAACTGCGCATATCAACATATTGATCAGTCAACGATAGAACTGATGTCGTTTCACCTTAAAATATAAGTAGCGTCATTGACGAGATTTTAATCCCATTTTGTATCATTATCGATCAAGAACAGCTGATACCAAACTGATAAGCGTAATTGCAAAATGTAGTCTCGTTTAAAACCTTTTTAAATCAGTTGTTCAAGCTTAGCTTGTAGAATGTTTGTTCCGCCAAGACGAAAGCTGCAGGATACTGATAATTTATATTATGCTGGGTTTTGAGGAAAAAAGTTTTAAAAAAATTGCTCTGGCGAGACGCGCAGTGAATGAATTCACTTACCTTTGAAGCAACTCAGTACCGGTGTCGTCTGAATGGAACAAAAAACTAAACAGGGAAGAGAAGAAGGAGTGTTAGATTGAACAATGTTAAAATACGGAAACAATCCAAAAACTAATCAACTTACATCTTAAACTTATACAGTCCTTTCTCCTCGCCGTTCAGAACAAGAATGAACTCATTGTTTGTTAGTCAGGCAAATTGAACTTTGTTGCTTTGTTTGTCGGTGTGAGGTTCCCGTAAAAACAAGTTTGTGAAACAGCGTACACAGTAAAATTCTAATTTTCGTTTTCACAAGCAAAGCTATTCGCTAAAACTGTTTGCTTTCTTCTATTTGCCCGATGAGAAGACGTGTTATATTTTTACATTTGCTCAGTCTGTTTATTTCTTCATGGTTTTTTTCTTTTTTCACGAATGAGTGCGAGTCAGCCGTTGTTTCTGATTCTTTTTTTTTAGGATGAAATTCCACACTAATTTTCCAGCCAAAAGACAACTTAACTACAGTGAAAAAAACTCGGATGATAAAGAAAGAAGAATACTTGTTTTTAAACTCTAATGTCGAGTCCTTGATAATAAATGGTTTAAACACATGCCCCTGTGATGGAACAAAGTCCAAATACAGACTCTGGATAATATCCTAATTCCTTCTGTCTGTCGTACGTCTGTCTTAATCTCTAAAATGAAATAAATAAAACCTAGCAATCTGGCCTTCTGTATTTGCTCCTCTCCAAATGATCAATTCAAAATTCAAAATGACTTTACTCTTATCAAAGTGTTGAAAATCTCGCTGCTAGATTCTCTGTCAACTAATTTACCCGAAGTGCTGTCTGTAAATTAAGTGATATAATATGTTAAGGTGTGCGCATATAAAGATTTTTTTTTCCTTTTCTCTAATTCTGGTGACGTACTATTTTAGCGAAATTTGTGCATGCTTCTCAGTTAACACTAGATCATTTACTTTAAATACACTCAGCCTCTGTGTAGTCTGAGTGTGCACACAAAGCTAAGAACGTCAGATTTAAAATTAAAATCGATAAAAAACAAGGAGTCAGTTCTACAAAAAAAGTAAACTTACATTGTTACGTTCTCCAAGCCGGCTTGGAAAAAAATTCTCAGCGAGTTTTCTTTCCTTGACTTTCTGACCACACTGTTTGTTACTTCCTTTGTTTGTTTCGTCAGAACAAGTTTGTGAAACAATGGATTTGTTATGGACACTTTTATTTATCTTCCTAACGCGCAATGTCATTCGCTATCTATGTACTGAACGATTTGTTTAGTCGTCGATTTGTCCCATAGGATGAAGATTTTTATTCTGTTACATTTGCTCCTGCTGCAATGCAATATCAAACAAACCAAAGCCGTGAATCACTTCTTGTCTTTTTTTAACGATAAGCAAAAAATAATTGAATCTTTGTTTAAAATAAATCCCTAACCAAAAACAAAAGGCCAACAAGAATCAAGTTTCACTAAGAAATGTAACACATTCCATTCTAACAAATACTTGTACTTTGAAAAGTGTTAGCCCCAATTGCAACAATACTTGAGGTTATAAAGATTGTCTAATTATCCGCTCTCTTAGCCTACCTTGCAAGTCTGCTGTGGCCCTTAAGGGCATAAAAATTACTCATGGAAAAATTACACTAGATTTTGATTTGAAAACAGATCTGGTGACTAAAAAACACTTATCAGTGAAACATCAAATCACCTCATTACACTGTACATCAGGAAATCAACCACCATTCCATGGAAGTAGAACACAGTTCTGTTCTATTCAGTTTTTCTGGTAAATTTATATTTTTTCCTAAGTATTAGGCAGCCGGAATATTCGCACAAAGCTAAGCACAGTCTAGCAAACCGCGGAAACTCGCTCGAGAAGTTATCATGACTATTAATATCTTTCGAAAATGTCTGTTTTGTCGCAAATATCTCAATTAATGCGTTTCGTGTCATGTCTGAAACGAATGAAAACAGAAAACATTTACAAGCTTCCCTACTGAATTTGATAAGACAAATCTGGTGCAGAGAGCACAAAATTTTACTAAAGTATAGATTTCTCAGTCTTAGTGGCTTTCAAACTGAGAAAAATTATAACCGTTATCACAGCGCACATTAGGGCACAGGTCTTCGTTTGCTTGAATCGAGGAAGAGACTCGATCAGACTTACAGATGAAAACCGAAATAATGTAAACAAAGCTTGTTGTTTAGCAATATCAACAACTGCTGTAATTGTGCAGATTCCTGGCTTTTGCGGAGAATTTGTTATGTTATCATTGAAGAATTGTTATTTCCTACATTGTAAAATGTAATAAATGCAAGAAGTAAGAGCCAGAAAACGTTGATTTATCCTCGATTACCTGACAGCATAATAGTGTTTGCATTCCTGTAAGCATTTTACATTACAACATGCTGTGGAATAGCTTGAATAATTTTAGGGTCAGCTGAAGAATAAAAGTGCCAGACTTCCGTTAAGTTGGCTTCAAACGAGAATACCTGAGAAAGACTGAAAACATAGCAGTGATGAATCAATCGAAATTGGTTTGTTATTTTCCATATTCAACTGCCTGACTTTGTCTTGATATCAAAAAAAGTAGAGGCTTACTTGTTTTGAATGGGAGGAAAACTCTCGCTAGAAGCAGTCAATTTACAAACGGAAAACAAGACCAACCTCGAAGCGAAACGCAGCTGACATGTAGAAATGAAATTTAACACATGAGGAAATGCATATATAAAGATTCAGCGTCTTTTGTTAGTGTCTGAAATCGTTCTTTTGGTTCGGTGTTAATAGACTGCAAAATAGTCGTATTTTTTGCGATCGCGAGCGACGATCAATATTCGAACGAAAGGTCTGGAACGAGTGTAAAAACGGCGAGGGAGAATGGGGACAGACGCTAAAAAATCCTTTTTCTCGCCTCACACGCCCTACGGGCATGTGAGGCTCGCGCGCTTCACACGCGAGGATCGCGCCTTCCGAAAACGTCCGAAAACGACTGTTTTGCAGTCTAGGTGTTAAAGACGAATTGAATTATGAATTGTTTGAACACACGCTCGCCTAGATAGCATTAACTGACCCAGAGAAGACATGGAAAGGCACTTAAACGAAAAATAAACGAGCGACACCGATCATACCTGCAAACACTTCCTGACGGTCTTTGTGCTTTGATTTGGATACATCGAACCGCGCGCCTGAAAGCATTTTCTTCATTTTGAAACCTCGAAGTAGAATCTTGTCTCTACCAGTTCGCCATTGAACACAAATCCATTGTTTTGAATAACTTCAGTTCATTACTGACACTTCTGGCAGAATTGTTGCGATAATTTTTCCCTTAATCCAATGAAAGATGTGATTTTTGCCTTTGTGTGGTTTGTTAACTTCAAAACGTCAAGCTATTCGAATGTCGGCGAGACTAGTTAACAATAATCAACAATGAAATTTGTTTACTTTAACCATTTCCGATCTTGCACCTCATAATTATGCAGTTTCAACTGTTTGTTTTGTGATTTGTCATCGTAAATACTGAAATTAAACAAAATAACAGCTTCCGCCAGAATAATGTCCCAATTGAGGCGCGAAAAGTTTGGTACTTTATCAAAGCAAGCAGACAACAGGAAAAATGTCCCATCACCAAGAAGAGAGAAAAAGGTCACTTGGATGTATGATTCTACGACCATAAAAACTGTGTTGTACGTCACTTTGACTATTACCCAGATGCATGTAACGATTTGCGCGAGGACTAAATTTCGGTGAGTAGAACTGAAAATATTAATCCCATAGACTGCGTACTTACTCCCGCTCTAGTGGTATTTAGAAATGAAAGTCATCAGGTTCAGAAGCGAAACAACATTCTGAAAGGTATTTCTTTTTTGTTTTCTTTGATATGGATGCTTAGAACTCTGTTCGCGATTGAAAAACTTCATTTTGGTTTTATGATCACTAATTAATAGATAAAGTTGACGAGGCCGAAAAGAATCGACTACACCTCATAGAAATAGAAAGCAAAATAAAGAATAAAGAAATAGAGAGAACAATCTAAATTGTTTAAATAGAATTCTAACTAAATTTCCTTCCGAGTTGACGATTACCAACGGCATTTCGCAACGTAGTATCAATCTCAAGCTTTAGCAAAATCACGCGGACTGAATTGCTATTGAAACTTAATTGCAGTTGTGCAGGGACACTCGTCAGTTCATTGAAAAATTTTGAGCTTTTAATTCGCGTAACGGTCAATTTCCTTTCTTTGATGTTCTTGGGAATTGAATTATGCCGTAATATGTTTAAAATCGTTTTCAAAACTTCAGAGAGAAACCATATGTCGATGGCTTCCAGCCACTGCACACTCCTTAAACTTTCGAAAAAAATAGGGGTCTCTGTCGAAGAACTATCGGCTGATAGTTGCCCCTCGAAATATTTTCCCCATAAGCGATGCTAATTTTAAAACCATCAAATTTCCACGACAGAAACACTCCTTGAAATAGTGTCTCTCCGCCAATGAACACTATTGCATTACTTAATCAATTTAGTCCAAAAAGAGTTCGGGGAAAATTTATATACTTATCTCTCTTTCTTAATAAGGTTCTTGAAATTAGAAAGCGATTCGGCTTATTTAGTTGTTTATGGTAATCCATTTGAAATGTATGAAATCATTATGATTATTCCTTAACCGTTATACTAAAAACTCAGCTGAATAAAGCTGTATTGATTAATGGCACCTTACGTAATTGTAAATAACTTCAGAAGCGAAAACAAGGACTTGGGAATCAAACAAATGTGTCTGCAGAATGGAAGGGACAGGAATCTTGGTTCGCGCGATAGCGTACGTGATGGCCTTTGTTCACCGCTCGCGCAAATAGTTTTACACGGGAGTCAAGCAAAGAATGTCAAGTAGTTCAAGACAAGTGCATGCTCAATAAGTCAATATTTTAATGGAAAGAACAATGACTGAGTTTGTTCACTCGAAATGATAAACCCTGAGCAAGTTCTTTTTTGGTAAAATTTAGGAAAGTTATCTGGATAAAAATATTTTAAAAACACACGCTGTCGACTGCCTAAACTGCAGCCTTCAACGGCTGGAATGGTGGAGTCCCTCCGATATTTTCAAGTTTTTGTTTGCCAGTTTGTAAAAGCGCAGTTGTGAGATAACATTCAACATGAGAGAGGGGGACCGGTAAAAGCCGTAAGCACCGAGAAGGTTAGTCGCTTTTGTAACGTTTTCACAGGTAAGTGGAGACAATGCAAAGCGGACAACAACTGTATTTGCAATGGCTCATAAAAGACATTGAACTCTTAACCATTTTCGTTTTTTTTTTCAGGAGCTCTTAACCATGCAACAAACTGCGCAACACTTGTTCCCTGTCGCGTGTCAGGTTTACTATCCAAAGATAATTCCTATCGTAGCTTGCAAGGAGTTTGGTGTGAGGTATAATTACAAGGATACAATGTTTGAGGCGCTTAGTGCTCATTTCTCACATCTTGAGAAGCTGGGACAAGAGAGAGAGAAGCCTCTTGTCACCAGACCTGAGGTATGGAAGGGTTGAAATCCTGCCATCGCTCTGGGAGAAGGGGTGAGTAACATATTTTTTTTAGGTGAATTTTAATGACACCGCGATTTTTATTAAGTGAGCTAGTTGCCAAACTACGTGACGTAATTTGAGGTCTAAATGTTGATGTAACATCGTTTTACCAATATCACGCGATCTCTGCTGATGTCACTGTTTACATTGTGCACATTAGCATACGACTTCGCCTAATCTTTGCGTATTAGATCTGAATTGACTCCACTGTTAAAGAGCTTGTGACACTTGGTAAATGGTAAGGTTTTAGCTCGTAGGGTGTGATATTAAACTAGAGATACTGGCTTTCAAAATGTCAAAATTTCTTGCTGACAAAAGCGCTAATGAGCCCATACATAATTTTTTTACATTTTGAGTTTTTTAACCCGCGTAGCAAAAATCGCTCATGCTAAAGAGGCAAATACATGTATTGTAATGAAAGATTCCCCTATTCACATGTGTTCTTATTATATTTTTGGACTAATGAAAAAGAACGGAAACTCTTCGAATGTTCATATAGATTTACCGAAAAGGAGTTTGTCCCCCTGTTCAACACAATCCATTCAATTATTACATTTCTGTTAGGAGAGGATGCTCTGAGAGAAGGATTCTCCCGTACATGAGCTTCAATCAATGATATTTTGTTGAAATCTATTATTATAACATAGCACGCGCGCTAGTCCTACCTAATTCCCATCGTGCCATGGTGAACGAAACCTCTTTTTATTACAATTGCTACTAATCTCGCAATCTGATTGGCTAATTTGCCGTGGTCGATTAGCGTCCAGACAACGCTGCTCGGGTCTATGTGTCACGCAATGCCTCTTTCAGCTCGCGCTCTGAAAAAAACACTTTCTTTGACGTTGATATTGTGGTAAAAAAACAAATCGAAATGTGGTTTAGCGTGGTCTGTACTCTTATCGACAACGATACGCGTCATCGCAGTGGTCAAAATGTTGTGGACTCACGCGACGCAAACCAAATTCCATTTTTGCAGTTTTTTTTTTCTTTTTTTAATTATTATTTTTTTACAACAGTACTACAACTACTAATTACAGAAATGATAACTATTTACAACCATAACACAACTACTAACACTACTTACTCTAATTAACAATACGATGCAATTACACATGCTACTTTCAATACTAAGATTAGCATAATTTACTCTACAAAACAATAAATTTACCCTTTTTAAGTTACGATACTAATACTATTACTGATGCTTCTTACATTCATATTATGACAATAGTAGTAAAACACTAATAACTGATTTTCCCACTGAAACTGACTATATAATGTAAATTGAATTAATTAATTTAAATTTCGCATTTTTCAGCTTTCCATTGCAAAGATAGCGTTGACTTCAATTCGAGAAAATTAAAAGTTTTTTCCGACATTGTGCAATAATAATAATATTTTTGTGTTTGCACTACTAAAATCCCAAACTTCCGGGTGAGGTTTGGGCTTGTATTTGGGGGAAGATCACAGTCCTTAAATAGTAGCTATGTTTTAGATGGTGTAAAGTTAACTCTGCGCTCATTACTGAACCATGTGAGAACTTCTTGAAAGAAGTTTAGGCCAGCAGGACACTCCAGAAATGCATGTTCCAAGGAATCAGAGGATTTACAGAAAAAAAAATCTTCACTGCCTTTCTGATATTTTGAACCTCTTAAGCTCCTTTTTGGTCACTAAAATACGGTGTGATATTTTAAAGGAGAATTGTCTCAATTTGTTGTCGGCCGAGAGGTGAGGTATATTTTTTAATAATTTTTCCCGTTTATCTTCTATGCCAGAGTAATGTTGGGCCCAAGACGTGACGGCTGTAGGTCTAACCTCTGATTTTTCTAGGAACAGAAGGTAGTAGTCTCTGCATTTCATTTTAGAAAGAAAAACCGATTTTTCTTGGATTTGAGGTTCGGTGGAATAGATGCAAGGATTTGTAAAAAGTTTAAAAATTTGTTCACATATTGTACCTCCGATTGATTTCTTCAAAAGTAAGAAAATGGCGTGTGCAGTTTCAATTTAGCTGCAAAATTTGCGTCAAGTTTAGTGCAAGTTCGTTTTGTTTAAGTTTCGGCCATGTGAAGATTGTTCTGAACAATCCAAACTCTACTTGGAACCTTTGACTTTTGCCAAGCTAAGGCGTTTACTTAAACTTCAGTATTTTGACTTTGTTTGTCCACATTTTCATTGAGTATTTTTGACTTTGTTTGCCTACTCTTTCATTATAATTAATTCGAAGAAGTGAATTTTTCATTGACAATTTTGAAACCGGATTAAGCGTTTTCGTTCAACTGTTGCTCAACTGGTGGGGCGTGCTAGGATCCTAATGACCTTTGTTTTCCTTCAGCGTGCATTGTGAGAACTTCGTAATCTTCACAAATAAAACATGTCAAGTTAGCGCCCAAGTTGTTGTTGTCGCCATGTTAAAAAAGAAATGGTTTATGCTTTTAGCTGTGCGTATATCGAGTTATGGATGTACTTGGGAAGTTTGCTTCTTGAGTGCTCTCCGGGAGAGTACTCAAGAAGCCAGAGTTGGTTTCCGCTATCGTCTCAAGCAACTCTTACGCTTCTTTCATGCTCTCCAAACTTCCCGCGTGCATCCATAACTCAATATACGCACGCCAAGCAAGAACCAATTCTTTAATAGAAAACGAGTATGTTAAGAAAGATGCCGTGTACAAAATTAAACTTCTGTTTGAGGAACTAACCAATAGAAACGTTTGGGTTAGGTAATTCATGCAGAGTTTACAAGCGCAAAACAATTAAAAACTTGTGCGCGATTTCGGACCTCCTAACATCAATTTTAGTATCTTTCACATGCGCTCTTTTGAAGTTTCCAGAGCTTCATAACCATTCCCTCTATCAGCTATGATTTATGCAGTGTGTCAACTTAACATGGGGTCCTCTATATTAAGGTTTCATTATAGTAATAAATTTTCTTATTATAAGCCTATTACGTCACAACGCCTCCAACTTGCGATCTGTGGCGTGATTTTCCTGTTCGATTCTCGAAGGAGGCATGTGTTCGTACTATTCACAACAGTGATTTAGTATAGCGAGCGTATCATTTAGTACACAGATATCTAAGAACAGCTTTGGGTTTGCTAAATAAAAATAAACATGAAGAAGGAAAACTGTAGTATCTTAACTTGCCGGCAGTTTGAAAGTACTTGTAAAGCCCCGGCCAAACGAAACAAACACAACATATCGCAACATTGTTGGGAGCAACATGTTGCGCACGTTTGGCCACCCTGTTGCGACATGTTGCGACATGTCGCGACATGTTGGGTGTTGTTGTCTCAAATTTGAAAATGTTCAAATTTTTCATGCAACATTTGTGGATGTTGCATGATGCCCGGACATGCGCACTAGTTCGATTTTCAATACTCAACATGTCGCAACAAGTCGCAACAGGGTGGCCAAACGTACGCAAGATGTTACGCCCAACAATATTGGGATATGTTGCGTTCAAATGTTGCGATCGTTTGGCCGGAGCTTTCAAATGCTGGCCAATGCTGTTACCTTTTCCTAACTTGACAGTCAGTCAATTGGTGGAAGTGAAACAGCTATGTATAGAACAATTTTATTATTTTGCTATTTCAAAGGGAGGAGGGTGTTTCTACCCGCCTCAACCCGTCCCCTGGATCCGCCTTTACTTGAAGAAAATTCCTCCGGTAAATTTGGCGCGCAGCAAAGGATAATAGTTGCTCGACCAGCCCTATTTAATGAGAAGCGAACGACTTTAGAAAGTATAGAGTAAAACTATCATTAAATTTACGGCTGCAGCCTTCCCAGAAACTCGCTTAACTTTTGTAGCCTCTGTTTGGAGATGTAAAGTATCATGCTTTCGTTTTTATTTAGCCAATCAAATTTCCAGTTTATGTGTTCTCAGCCAATGAAAAGCAAAGCGAAAACCAATGGTCTCATTTTGGTCGTTGCGTGCGGGTGCTGAAGATGGTATACGCAGTCTCGACTGTAAACAACCTCTACATTTTAGAATTTTGCTATCCACGCCAGTAAATTCGAATTATGTTATCAAGAATCTTGACCGACATCAGGTTGTTGACATAGCAATTTCACAGAAAACATAACTAACTAATATGTAAACGTTTTTTGTCCACAGTGTACATATTCTTTTAAAGGAACGCATAACGGCGGGACTGTAAAGAAAAAAATGAGAAATCAATAAAGATTAATTAAAGTGAAGATTTATTGCTATATAATAAAATTACCAACGTTCTTACTTGTAAGTTATCTGTAAACCATCTCTGTTTGTTAGACGTGAATAAACGATTACCAATGGATCACTCTCCACCCTCAGCTTCCCTTGAACTTTATCTTCTTAATCTCATTAATTACTTTGTCTCAGTTCGTGTGCTTTTTTTAAGTCCATGTAGTGTATTATAAAAATAATAATAACAATTGTATTGGTGTATTTTTTTTTTTCATTCTTAAGTTCCAATCATTTTTAACTCGAAAATATGTGACGTTGAAAGTGCGTTATAAAAATTTAAACTTCGATAGGGTAATGTATAATTACAACTCATTTATTTGTCACACAAGAAGCTGCAGGTGCTAACGAAAAAACAAAACAATGATGAAAACGGGCGGTGCTGAGGAGGCTTAAGAGAAACAAAAAAAGCTTCAATGAGATTATAGTAGGCCTGCACAAAGTGTATAATTGTAATGCATAACTAAAAACAACATAGTGAAAACTATTTATGCAGCCGCCTAATTTCCACTGTTCTATGAACATTCGTTCTGTAGGTTATTCCCTCTTTAAAATAAATCCTTTAGTAGAATAAGCCATGTTTCTCAGTATGGTAAGTAAACCTGCAAAGTAACATGGCACGATCATTTTCTTATTTCTCCTTACTATGTCAATGCACGGTAAGGCGTGGTTTTTGGAGAATAAAGAGGCTGGTCAACAAGAGGGGAGTGGGATTGAATGATCAACACACCCTGAAAAATGTACAAACTGAACGAGAGACGCGAGAAAATCACTTGCCCTAATGAATTGTTCTTGATTTAATCAATAGTGACGCACTTTCAATCTTGACTACATACCGTAAAATCCCACGTTAAAGGCACCCACCCCCCCTGAACTGATAGCACACACACCCCACACATTCAACGCACCGCACGTGTTTAAAAACAAAACCTATA
>Ga0126338_10001679_pt1 | contig 14556 bp, 7 predicted proteins | sample OrbCmetagenome_2_FD_92529 | JGI IMG/M metagenome (GOLD analysis project Ga0126338, IMG submission 92529) | Coral microbial communities from Petempiche,Puerto Morelos, Mexico - Orbicella C C metagenome | ecosystem: Host-associated > Invertebrates > Cnidaria > Coral | place: Petempiche,Puerto...
TAAGCCCCGTCCACATTACGCTGGAGGAATTTGAAAACGGAGGTTTCACTCTACGCCGGAGGAATTTAAAAACGCAACTATCACCGTTCATTTTGGAGCAGTGTGTTTGAGGAAAACTCTGTCGGTGAAATCACATGACCATCGTGACGCCATCATTTCCTAAAAGCCGTCCACAAGAAAACGAAAAGCCGGCGTTTTCACATTCCTCCGGTTTGAAGAGCGCTTTCGAAAAGCTGCGTTTTCATATTAGTGTGGACGGTAAGCCTAACCGAAGAAAACTGCGTTTTCAAATTCCTCCGGCGTAGTGTGGATGGGGCGATACTCTTTACGTTTATAATGATATCTTCAGTTAATGACAGCCACGGTTCTCAGTTCTGACCGTTTTCGATTTGGCCCTCCACCTTGTAGAAAAGAGCTGTTAAATTTTAAAGGAGTTTTCGCGCTGAAAGAACTTTCTCGAATACAGTGATCACCCGAAATAGCAGTCAAGCGAAATTTTGTCATGCTGAAAGCGACATCATGAACTATTCCATCTTTCAGTCAAACTCGCATTAATTTTTTTTTTATCATCCTGCTAATCAGAACTTTCCCTTTTCAGGTTTATGTCTTAGCTGAAAAATCTTCTCCCTTCTTTTATCTTTTGTTCAATCTATTCAAAAGAACCAAAAGTAAAGAAACTTTTTGCGGCATCCTGCCAAATATATGGCGTAAATAAATGTTTCAAATTGGAAATCCCTCAAAATCTTCTTCCTGTTTCTTACTTCTTCCGGTCCTCTTTACACCTACTGCAAGCTGTTTTCGCTGTTGTTGAACCTTTGTAACAATTAGGTCCATTAGCTTCCTTTTCAGTCAGTAGAAGGTTACTAATATTTTATCCAAACGACAAAGTCTGCTTATTAACCACTTTGCTAAAAACATATATTGTTTTCTTTGAAGGCTACGAAACTCAGATGCCTGGTCTCTTATCTCTTTGCAGACCCCTCGATATCCGGTTCCTTGTCAGCTTTCGACGACCAATTTTCGCGATTACTCAACGTTTATGATACGAAATGATATGACGTAAAATATTAGCTGCCTTATCATTGGGGTGTAGCTATCAGTAAAGCTAGAAGCAATAAGCGCCAAAACCAACTGATAAGAAATTAAATATTGTTCTTTATTCTCATACTCTCGAAATGTCTTTCAAAAATTTTGACATGCAGATATCGATTCATAACACACAAAGCGCTGAATGGTTGAATTTTGCGGCTCCATTGTCTAACATAATTGAAGAGAAAAGTTCTTTTGTCATACGAAGCCGAAAGTGTTTTGGAAGCGATAGCTAAATTGCAATTCAGCACTTGAAAATTTCATGATACCGGCTGGCCTTTGATGAAACATTCCACATTTTTCCGTTGAGAAAGTTTGGGACGTTCCAGACAAAGGCCAAGACCTCTAGTGAGCCATAAATAACAATTTACGCCTACTTGCGCTGACGTAACAACAAATGTTTGAGTTCAATTGAATGACAATTAAGTTCGGTTCCGCCAAACAAAAGAGAATTTTGCACGTCATTAGAGTGCGAAAACTCGACTATCAACAGATGTGACGGTGGACAAGGAAAGCTTTCCCTGTTTCAGTTTTCGCTGGCCGACTTCTCGACATTCCTACTCCAGAAACGAGCACGCGCATCCAGTGTATTGTTCGCCATGGCATTCTCTCCTAGCGGAGACTTCTTCAGCCCCGGGGATCAAACCAGATTCGAGAATATGATGAAATTGTTGTTATTCCTGGAAGCAGAACTTCAGCTCAAGGAGGAGATTATAGATTTGTTGCTGGTTTGTATTGTACAGTTTTGATAGCATTTTTATCGTGTTTATTGAAAAGCAGCCAAAGTACACAATCGAATATGCGGTTTGATTGAGTTCGCATTGAAAACCTTTCTCTGTTGGTATCACGATGCTCAAGCCATGATATTCTAATGTTATATTATCATGGACATGCTGCATGGACGGAAATCAGAATTTCATTTATTCTTTCTTGAATAGAAGAAGTCTGACCGCAATTGATCGCCTTCTCCGAAGTGACTCCACTCGCCTTTCACGCGGTGTCTCGTCACGTAAGCTTATTTCAACAAGTCGTAGCATGATCGCTTCTCATAGACGAACGAATTTATGTAAACTTCGCGAAATCACACAACCCGATGCATTCATAATTTATTTATTAACTCTGTCTTGAATGTACTCGCCGCGGAAAGCAGCGAAATTTAGATCTGATCACTCGACATCGACTTGAAAATCTTGATTGGATCAATCGCCAGTGAGTCGAAAATATCGAGGAGGGTTGGTATCTTAATTGTAGTCTTGCGATAGTGGTTTATTCGATTTGTTATTTTTTTCACCAGCGCGGGAAGCCGCACGCAAGTTGTTCGCATCTGACGACAAATGCTTACTTACTGTTATGGACTCGGACAAATACGTGTTCCCTGGGTGGTCAATAATTACGGATGTTCGCCTGGAAGTTCCCTTTAACAAGATTTGGGAACATTAGTTTTCCGTTCAAGATAGCGAAAACATTCATGTATAAAAATACCACGCTATATTAAAACGCAATCAATATTCGATGAAGGAAACGTAGACAATGTTGGGCATACTTTTTGTTCCTACTTCAGTTAGACCGCGAGCAGATAATGACTTGTGATCTTCAATTCAGGAAAACCGTAAAAACTTTGATCAGTGTATCGCTCTGCGTTTAGAATTCCACAGATTTTAAGGTTTCCAAAAAAAATATTTGTCTCTCTAAAAGAGGAACGCGCTCTAGATATCGCCTTGAATTGCCATTATATTGGAGAGTATTCGAAATTATTTCAACGATATTATTAGTCGACCCGATGTGTCATCAAAGCGTTCTCGACTAAAGGTCATTATTTTGCCTTCATTTCTCTCTGTTTTATTCCACGTGAAAAGATAACTGTGTCACAAATTTCGAACTAAACAACACACGAAAAGCCTTATTTGCCGGTCACAAAAAAATTACTGAAACAAAAGATTTTAAAACCACTCTTTGATCCCCGTTGATTCTTTAAAATTGTACACATATTTTGACCCCAAGGACGTCTGTGGCGGCACGGTTTTGCTATTTCCTTTTTGTTCCAGACAAGTGGACTTTTGATCTTCATCAAATCAAGAAAATGACGTTTTGAATACTTTGAGTTATTCGGACAGCAGGGGGGTTTGGAAAAAATAAAACACGCATCACGTGCTGGACCGGTGTGTTTTCCAACATAACTAGCGTGTGATCAAATCGATTTCTTGTTGTTTTCAGAATGCAAAGAACCCGCTTGTCATCTCATGCGAGAAGAGACTGTGCTACCTTAAATAAAATCTGCGTTGGCTTCACTCGAGTGCGTTTGGTGATCCTTTCAACCGTGAATCACTTAGGAGTCATTCAGCTACGTTTAGACCCATTTGTTGCTGTCTTTTTTGAATACAATTCTTATTTTAGTAAGCGGCTTTAGAGTTAATCCGTTTTTGTCTGAAGACTTCAAGCGTTCTGTTTTTTATTGAATCGTACTGATCGCTTGGATGCGTTCGCCATCTGTCTAATCAAGCAAAGGTTATATGCTAAAACGTTTTTTATTTATTCAGCTTAAGTGGGTATTTAAGATATTTTCGTTTCATTATTGAAGTATGGCTAACGATTGGAAATGTGAATAATGTCAATCTCCATCAACTCACATGACAAACAGAGGACATCGACTTCTTGATTTAAAATTGGTCCGCACTGCGTACATGTGTGCTTCGCGTCCCACGGCGTTGATTAATTTTGACAGCTTTCTTTAGGGAAGGGGAGGGGAGAGTGCTCATTGGAAACGGGCCTCTTTATCCGTATAGGGTGCTGCTTTTATTTGTTAGTTCGTATAGTCTTTTTGGTTGGTAAGTTATTTTATCTGGAATGTTTTAAAGGCCGAACACAAATCACTGTGCTGTATGAATATTATCACTAGTTCCTACTGTACTATGGAAGGCGCGGTGGCCTCGTGGTTAGTGCGCTCGTTCCCGGAGAGAGCGGTCCGGGTTCGAGCCCTGGCTGGGGACATTGTGTTGTGTTCTTGGGCAAGACACTTAACTCTCACAGTGCCCCTCTCCACCCAGGAGTATAAATGGGTACCGGCGAATTGTTGGGGAAACCTAACAAATTGCGGGGGAGTGACCTGCGATGGACTAGCATCCCGTCCAGGGGGGATAGAAATACTCCTAGTCGCTTCATGCTACAGAAACCGGGATAAGCTCCGGCAGCTATGAGCCATTCGGCTCCAAGGCTTCACACTTTCTTTTGTACTGAGTTTAGGTTAGTTTTGAATTAAAGAAGGAAGTTTACATTGCAAACGAGTTTAAAACATGCACCGAAGACAGGAGTCTCGGCCAAGGATATCTTTAATGGCAAATTTATCGACTATTTGTCCCTTGATCTCCAGGAAGACGAAAAAAATCAGGATATTCTCAATGAAAAACTGGGTCAGCTAAACCGTAAAGAACAACACGACCCGGTCCTAGCCCTGGGGCGAGACAACGTCTACGAGGAGGAACTATGGGAAGAACATTTCGAAGCGTGGGAGTCTGGTAAGGACTCCTCGTTTGATCACGTGGTTAAGAGCAATGCCAGTCAGCTGTGCGCAGTCGCTGCCATGAGGACAATAGAAATGGCGCAAGCGCAGCACCGGAAGTACATTAAGACTTACAGATCCCTTGAGAAAACTGGGAAGAGTTACAAGAAGGTAAGTACTCGGGAGACCCCGAATGACAGTCGGGTTGTTTCGTTCAGGCATTGAGTTCCATTTCGTTTTGCCAATTCAATTCTCGCTTTCTTAAAGCTGTCACATTCACAAGGTTACGCATTCACAAGGTTAGACTGAGTTTTGTCTGTTTAGTGGGAAGAAGAAACAAAACTACTTCGTGCAGTGTAGCATTCTGACGAAAAATGTTCCGACTCTCAATAATGGACAGTTCTCTCCATAAGACGCGCCTGCAGGGAATCATGGTAGTTGCATTCATCAAAACAAATGTCCAGTCCAAGATAAAGAATACAACTACCATGATTCCCTGCGGGCATATCTCATAGAGGAAATTGGCCATTAGGTAATCACTCAACGAAAAGAGCTGTAGGGATGTTACAGTTCACCTTTGTAACTATCTTACAACCCACTTTCATTTTTATATTAACGAAATTTGCAGAATGCGCGTTTTCTAGATACTACTGATGATGTTCCTCGAAGTGCAAGTCATCATGAAACGACGGAACTGTAATCCGGTGCCACTGCGGTTACGCTGTCTGCAACTCTTGGTTTTCGCGGTACTTAAGCTTAATTTCAGATACCACTAAGAAGTTAACATATGCATCTTGAAATGTTATCCAAATCGTCTAAAACAGCAAAGCACTAACGTATTGTTGCTGGATAACATTTCTTGCAGTTGAAGCAGCAGTTGACTGCTAAAGAACCCAGGGTCGCGGCACAGGAAGCGAATCGGGAGACTGGATCCGAGTGGGAAATTCGGCAACTTGAAATGAAGATCGGAGAATTGCATCTCCAGATCGACTCCGAACGACAGCGAAACGAAGATTTGGAACGAAAAGTCGAAGAACTGAGCACAACGATCAACAAGGAACGAAGAAAGTGTAGAAAGATCATCGAGACGCTTGCTAATGAAGTGGAAAGGCTCACTAATTTAGTGAAAGCACAGGGACGCAATGGACATCATTTGAATGGGTTGAAAATGAACCACGATAGACAGGAAAACATCAAAATGCCAACATCGAATAATCATATGAAGACGTTTCCTATATCCAACAATGGCGAGATGAAACAGTTCTGCGTGTTATAGAAGAAATCCCTGTAGATAGATATAAAGAGCGTCCTGCAAACTGGAGCTTTGTACAAACAATTTTCTTCGCACGTCATTTACCTCAAACTTCATCGAGTACGTTTTGTAAAGTGACTGTCACACGGGCACAGAAAACCCATTGAACTTCATATTTATGTTGTACAGGATTGTTGTGACTGAAAGCATTCAATTCATCGAAGGTTTGCTGTTTCTGTAACCATTTTTTCAGAGTGATATTATTCATTATGAAGAGACAAAGTTTTAAAAATGATGTACAAGCTTATAACAACCGGTTTGAAGAACGGAAGCCATTGTTATCTTGTTGTGATCAGTGAACTGACCTTACCGGTAGACTGCTTATAATATATTTGATGGTTTGATCTGAATACCGACTCAAAACATAATCCACTCACGCCCCGTCCACACTACGCCGGAGAAATTTGAAAACGGAGTTTCCACTCTGAAAACGCATCAAATGTTCTCCGTCCACACCACTACGCTGGAGAAATTTTGAAAACACAACAATCACCGGTCATTTTGGATTTATGTTTCAGGAAAACTCGAGCAGGGAAATCGCATGGTTATCGTGATTTCACTCTTTTCGAAAAGTCCCGTTTTCAAAATGTTTTCAGTCCACGCTAAAACGCAAAGCCGGTGTTCAAATTCCTCCGGTTTGAAGAGCCTTTCGAAAAGCTCTGTTTTCGTAACGGATTAGTGTGGACGGTAGGCCTAACCGTAGAAATTAAGCTGCGTTTTCAAATTTCTTTGAAAAGGTGTAGACGGGGCCTCAGTGAGAATAGTAGTAGAATTTGTATGAGCAAGTTTGGAAGTAAACAGTTTATCCACTATTCTAACAAAACACTTGAGAATATTTTGAACAATTTGCCTCTTAACAACCCAGTGGCCAAAAAACTGCCGGAAAGCAACGCGTTCGACGCATTTTTACTTCAGAGCTGCCGACAGATCACAACAACCGAATATTACCGATTTGTATTCGTCGTATCGTCGAGTGGCACTCGGCTCCAGTCGTCTACAGTCGTGATAATCATTGCCAACAAACCATTGGTCGATGTTTGAATTCGGTCGCGTTTTTTAAAACGTTTGGAAAACGCGTCTCGTTTCGTGCAAAGTTTTACGTGGTGAATAAAGTGAAACAGTTGTTGAAACTATACCGTTGTCTGAAGTCCCCTGTTTGGTTAACTTGTTAGTGTTTTTTTCAGTTTCCTTCTTTCACATTAAACAATAAAATTGTTTTAAATTTACCATTTTTGTTTAGGAATCTAATATCTGGCTCGATTATCCCTTGTTACTGTTAGAATCCATGTGCATCGGTCATTTAATGTGGTTTTCAGTTCAATCTTTCATTCTAGGAACCAAACTCTTGTGAGTAGCCTTCTAAACTGAAAGCTATCGAGTAATACAGCCGTTCGAATGAAAGCTATCAATCACTGTTCTTTTATGTGGAACTGGTATATTATACTTTATACCATGCCATAGAAAATACAGCCAATCAGAAGGCTGTTGTATATTCGACATTATTACATCCAACCCTCCCATCATGCGCCGCGGGGAAAGTCGCGTAAAGGGTCGTTTGTATGCCTAGAAAACACAAGTGACTCGTGGGATATTTCATGGTATACCACTCCAAAGCGTTGCATAACTAGTATGTACAATGTGGTTCAAGGTGGTGTGGTCAAGTCTTGACCTTTTAATGAAAGCTATCGAGCAATACTTCTATGTGGAGCTGTCTCTGAGTCTGTCAATATTCAAAGAAATGAAATCTGGGATAATTTGCCAAAATATAGGTACTTTTAAAAAGAAAAGGGCTAGGTTGTTTCGTCTTTCAAGTAGAGACATCACGGCCAAGCCCATCTAGGCGGGCTTATAATCGAAAGCGATATCCTTCAAAAGATAAATCTGAATATAAGCTCACGGCCTTATTTTCGTAGGGGTGGGCGAGAGAAAGACTTACCATCGGAACTTTACGGTATTTCTTCCAGTTCTTGACTGATTGCTTTACAGTTATTTTGATGCCCGCCCTGGGAGTTTAGTAGCCTGAATTTTAGTCTTCTATTGATTCCTAGACTCCCAAAAGGAGTGTTGGAATCAACTAGATGGCTGAAGTTAGACTGAGTCTAGCGCCACCTGCTTGCTTGGATTGTTTACTATGAATAACACGCTTATCACTCTTGGAGATTAAATGACCCCCTTAAATAACCCTTTTGGGTAAGACAACTTAACAAGTACTTTGATTGCGGTTTTGTACACGTTGTAAATCGGCAATTAATTACACGGAAAAGAAATTCCTGCTCTGGAAGTGTTCATTATTTCTAGCATTCATCGTACTCATTGACTTCAATATGATTCTGTGAACGTCAAAAAAGTACAAATTATCCTATTTATGTCGAAGGCGTTGATTGGTCAACAGCCAAGCTCTGCGGGCGGCAGGTGGCGCGATAATTAAAACTAGAGTAATTCTGATTGGCTGGTGATGAAGAAGTCAAATTAGTGTACCTTTTTCAGCGATGTTTTGCTTATTATGTTCGTTTGAGAGTGTTTGATTACATTCTGTGCTTGAATTTCAAATGGAACGTAAAAGCGAAGGGCAAATTTTGGTGAATGAAATTATCTCTCAGCTAAAAACTAAGGAGGTAAGAATATTCGTTTCATTGAAAAGATTTCCCAAAACGTTTTCAAACAAATGCTAAAAAAGTGTTTATTAAAAGAGGCTTAGATTCGTTCGCTCATTACAAGTGCAAGCGTCTTAAGTTTAGCGTGAAGGTAATAGATACGTTCAAAAACCTCAAGTTGAACCACCAGTCTTCTTGTAAACAAGAATGTAGTTGAAATTTGTGCTGATTATTACAGTTTTGAAACAGTGATTTTCTTACTCAATTAGTGCCTATTTAGTGTTATTTTTTCAGTCGCCAGGTCAACAATTATATCTACAAGGGACTTCCTGAGAACAACTTCAACTAAAATGATCGACTTTTTGTTTCTTCTTGATTCGACCTGGATTTTTTGAACCTTTCTTGACATAACTACCTCACAACACCAAGTAGACACTAATTGAAAGAACTCCTTCATCGACAAGATAGAAATATCGCTATGAATTATTTACACGTCGTCCTATTGTGAAGTCTTTGATCTGAACCACTTTTATTTGGATAACAATCTGATGTACTTGTTACAACATGACGTCAAGATTTTGCGTCGGTATTACTAAAGAAGTCCAACTCTTTCTTTTAAGGTCGAAAAGCAAACGAGAGAAATGAGAAAGAGAATACGCGAGATTGTTGTTGTTGTTGTTGTTGTTGTTGTTGTTAAAACATTCCATATTGATTTTTGTTTATCCACACTGAAAGAAAAGAAAGTTAGATGCGAAAACTTGTTTGGTTGTACAACGGGGTCTCCCGTTTCCCATTTTAACCGTTCAGTGCAACTCCTTGCATCCTGTTGTTGTTGCTGTTGTTATTGTTGTCGTTACTGCTGCTGCTGCTATCGTTGTTGTGGCTGGGAAGAGCAGTCAATTCCACGAGCACTTTCGATCATGGCTCAGTTAAACACGTGTTTAAAATGCCATACTTGTAGGAGTTCACAGCTAGAGGAGCACACAGTCCCATTGGCTCTCGTCCAACCAGCGGTCGTGATGGTGCCAGTCCTTCCTCTCTTGCCCAGGTACAACCGAGAGAGAAGATAAAGGCGACGTTCGTGTTTCCATTGGCTGAGATATACCAATGTCCCGTATGCAAAGACGTGCTCCGATACCCCGTGCAGTTTGAAGAGTGCGGTCACAGAGTTTGTTCGTCATGTTTTCCTTCGCTGCTGAGGTGAGGTTATTTCACGTTTGTAATTCTCTTTGCTGACCTACATAGAAAGTTAGAGGGTGTGCTTTCAGAGACGGAAATAGCAATGCTAACAGGAATATAACTTCGATTAGGGGTTAAGGGACAATTTTGATCCACTTAACTATACTATTACTATATCTATACCGAGAAAATACGAGTGACTTGTGGGATGTTACATGGTACACCAAACAAAAGCGTTGGGTAACTGGGGGATATACAGGTGTCGAATACGTGCCCACATGCAACTGGCTTCGATGCTCAATCTATTTTTCATTGCTGTTTTGCTTACAGAGTTGAACCGCGATGCCCAATCGATCAGATTCAGATTAACAAAGAAGCTGTGAGTTATATAATTGAGTTTCATATATCCTTAGTCTTAGACCCGAACGGTACTCTAATCAAAGTACTGAATGATGCGTTTCTTAGGTACGTTAATGCTTTCGAAGCAAATAGGAGGTATAGGTAGTTATAGAAGGTCTCAGTTTATGCAATGACAGTTGTTGAGTTTCAAACTGCAATTCCTTAGTTTTATCATGAAGAAAATTACTTCACTGTGATTGGCTGAGGGCAGGCTGATTTATCGTTAATTTTTCGTTTGCACTCCGAAAACATTGCCCTTCTAGGCCGGGTCAAAGTTGATCTTGCATAATTATTCATAACCCTTATTGGATAATCAAATGTGCAAATATCCCTCTTTCTTTGAGTTTCCCTCAGTCATTCGATCACAGTGGGTTTTGCCGAGTTAAATTTCACTTCATTGATACAAATTTTTGCTTTAAATCCTAGATCTAGACACTATGTGACACTTGCCTCGCCGAGAGTTGTCCCAGTTAGGCGAGACAAAACGTTTATATGAAGAAAAGTTGTTCCGCTTCTCAGGATTACCCTACCTGCCGAGGCGAGACAACTCGCCCACCCGTCCCCCGAGACGGGTTCGCCGTCCTCATGTAAACATTTGGTTGAATTTTGCAAAGAATTAATTGAAAAATTAGCTCGGGAACGATTTTTCACCGGGAACGAGGTTGACAATACGTAATAAAATAGTTTCGTCTCTCTTTCCAGGCTTACGTAGACAAGGCGTTTAATCGGGAGATTTTAGAACTTGATGTGAAGTGTAACAATCACGAATGGGGCTGCAAATGGGAGGGAGAATTTCAAAATGCTAAGGTGAGTGAGAAGAATGCGACGAACTCAGTATACATTGTTACATGATTCTTTCTTCCGCAAAGGCGAAAGGGGATTTTTTCTGGTGGAGAGAATCAGCTGGACGATATGAGTGCAGGCGCAGGGTTACTTCGATTTTGCGCCTGCAGTCATCTCGCACAGCGGCTTTCTATAACGAACGTTTGGAACCTTTGTTGCGGAGGAGAGAGGCCACATGACAATGATGAAGTCCAATGATTAATACTTTTTTCCTGCTCCTTAGGAACACCAAGATGAATGTGAGTTCGTGGACATGCTGTGTTCTTATGAATGCGGGGCCAAATTCCAGAAGAGGTTTTTCGAAAAGCATGTTAACAAAGACTGTCCCAAGAAGATCATCATCTGTCCTTACTGCGACGACCGGCATCTCAGGGAGGATAGAAAGGTTGGGCATTGTCCAAGTTAATTGAACATCCTAAGGTATGACGCTATGAAGTTACGAACGTAACCCAACATTTAAGGCTATATAGCAGGCTTCATTAAATTATGGCTACCTTGCCGTAATGCGATTTCGTAACCAAGCCCTCCTTTGCTAACCTACGTTATTTTAAGGACTCGCCCGGCGAAGTATTATTAGGCCTTTGTATGATGTATGATGTCTATTTCAGACTCATCATGATGAGTGTCCGAAACTGCCTGTGGCCTGCCCTAACAAATGTGAAAAGAAAATTGTTATCAACAGGGATCAGGTGAAGAGTGTTTTAGCTACATTGCTGTTGCTGCTGTTGTTACTGTTGTTGCTACAACGACAATGACTACAAAATTGACGTTGATAACAAGGTCGACGACGATGATGACGGTAATGAAGATGATGACGACAACAACGTTTACGATGACAAAAACGACGACGATGATGATAATTATCATATGATGATGATGACGACGACGACTATTATAGCGGTAATAACGATGATGACGACAACAACTTTGACAATGATGACTACAACTTTGACGACAACGGCGACGACGACGATGATAATAATGATTATGATGTGATGATGATGATGACCGTGAAAATGCCATGATTTATGGTTGTCTCTGTGAACAATGATTTCCGGTCGATCGATTTTTTTTAATATGCCGTAATTTTTCTGTGCATGTAGAAATTTACCAATGACTTCATTGTGAATGTTTCAGCTTGATCGTCACGTTGCGGAAGAATGTCCTAAGACAAAGATAACCTGTGAATACGAAGACATTGGCTGCTCTCACAGAGTAAGTGAGCAAACTTAGAACAAATACTGGCGGGTAACAGGTCTGGCGAAGCACAGGTTGTAATTCATAGGTTCTAATTCTTAGAACCAATAGTTGTAATTTATGGGGATACAGATTATGTTTTTAGATACATTGACTGTCGCATCCTCCCGCGTCCTCTATAAAGGTTTCACATAGAATGTCTTGTGTAAGGTAGTCAGAAGTTTCCGGCGGTTCAGTTGGCGCATAAACCATCGGAAAAATAGCGCGGAAATACAAGAAAATAATGGCCAGAATATTCCGGGAACTATAGACTACGAGTAGTTGGTTTTAGTTCCTGAAACTTGGTTAATATTGACCGCTCTCACATGATTGCGCACTAGAAACTTAACTCCTCGCACGCTAGGAAAAGACTGCTCGTAGTCTGCAGAAACTGAAAAAAGCCACAGAATGTGATACATTTCGTTAAAAAATCAACTGCCTAGAGTTTGATACGAAACGTAAGACTGATTGTAGTAGACTAAAAGTGGCAAAATTCAGCAGCATTTCGCTCACTGAATGGAAACGTATTTTCGGCATAAGACTAAGCACTTCAGTAGAATTTGTTACCTTGTATTTTAGGGTCTTGTCCTTTGATTGCTCGATTCTGAGCAACACAAATGATAATGGTAGCCGAGTAAAGACGCCAACTCGTACAGGCCTTGCAGTTGCTTCATTTAACTTGCACGAGGCTTCGTGTCTTCCCCTAAACTCTCTCGATGGTCATAGTTTTCCAGAATATAGACGACTTAAGAGGAGCGGACTGTGCCAGGAGTAGTTTAAATGTCTCGATCGCTCGCTTTCCACACATGTTTCATTCAGCTCTAAAAGTTAACACCTCGCCACTGGAGTGGATGATGTGGGCATTTCACTTTGATATACACGAAGTGATTGTTTAAAATGGCGGCAAAATTTTAGACGCGGTTAGTCACTTCTTGAGTTGAATGAAACAGGTGTGGGTGGCAAGCAGGCGTCAGGCGAGACAAAATTTTATCCCGAAATATTCCCTGTGCAATCTCCTCTAAGGTCGTCTATATTCTGTACAACAGCAATTAAGACAAACGAGAAAGGTTTAGGGGAATATCCGAAGAAACGCCTTGTGCAAGTCTAATGAAAGAAGAGTTTACTTATTTACGCGGCCGCCACCATAAGACTACAGAATTTGTTGTTCAGAAACGAACAAGTTCACCTGCAGTTTCGCTAGAATATAAAAGGACAAGAAACAAATGAAAGGTAACAAATTTATTTTAGAGTTTATTTTTTTTATACCGAAAAGCTTTTCAGTTTCCTTCGAAGTTCCGAACGAAACTGTGTCGGTTTTAAATCTTCCCGACTTTTTTGCTGCTTTTCTTCTTCGCCAGTCGCTTTGGTCGCAGTACACTTACAAACATCGTCGAGCGATGGAGGCGGCTGTTTTCGTAGGTTAATAGGCGACAGATAAAAAAGACAACCATTTTGATGAGGGTGTTGCTTTTATGTTGCATTGAATTCTTAAAACAACGATCAAAGTAGATGTATGAAAATCGGTAAGGAGAATAGACCTTAGCTTATCAGGGTTTTCGAAGCCATCTTGACGGGTAGTCAAAGCAATCAGAAATTACAGTGTTTGTATGGGAGTCCGGTGGCAATAACTTTTTCCAAAATTGAATTTTACACAATTTGTGAATCACAACTTTAAAATACTAGGTAGAAGATTGTATTCACCAAGTTTGAAGGATGTAACTCGGCTAGAAGACGCTCAGATAATTTTTCGAATTTTCCATACATTTGTCCCTTTTTTTTCCCGCGAACCGCGTCTACCCAGTCAAATTTACTATTAATAGCAATCTTGAAAATAAACATTTTTTACGTTTTGTACAGTGCAGTCGAGAGAAACTGCCCAAACACCACAAGAGCGATTTGATTAATCACGTGAGGTTGCTCTACGGAGTGGTCATGGACCAGAAAACAGAACTGCAAGATATTAAGGCCAAGCTTAAAGAACAGACCGACACGAACCGTAAACAAGAACAGCGAATCGAGGACTTGGAACGAATCACCAACAGTCAGCTGGTATGGAGAATCGACGACTACCAACGGAAGTTTAAAGCGGCCAAGAGCGGGGAAATGGACACGATTTTTAGCCCGGAGTTCTATACAAGCAGGAATGGTTACCGGCTGATGGCCTCCGCATGTTTGAACGGGGATGGTAAGGGAAAGGGCACGCATTTATCTGTGTTTATCAGCGTGGTGCAAGGTGAGTGGTATTTACTACAGAATAGCATTTTAGAGAAGGCTTTGATAGGTTGAATTATAATAAAGTTTCCATATAACGCGCGCTCTGATTGGCTGAAAGTGCGTGCTTTATCAGAGAACAGAGCACGGGTTGATGACGGTAAGTTGGCTTTCAAATTTTTGCGTCGGAATTTTGA
>Ga0126338_10001680_pt1 | contig 14553 bp, 12 predicted proteins | sample OrbCmetagenome_2_FD_92529 | JGI IMG/M metagenome (GOLD analysis project Ga0126338, IMG submission 92529) | Coral microbial communities from Petempiche,Puerto Morelos, Mexico - Orbicella C C metagenome | ecosystem: Host-associated > Invertebrates > Cnidaria > Coral | place: Petempiche,Puerto...
GGAGTTTCTATTGCCAATTTCATCCCGTTAGACGAATTGTTGCTAAATTTGAAATTTCAATGGTTGGCTTGAATTGATCGAGTTTATTCAAGTTCTCTGCTTAGTTTTCTTTGTTGAAAATAGACGAGTTGCTAGCACCACACGAGTGTTCATGTAGGCGTCGCCCAGCTGATTTCACAATTAAGGTCTCTTTCATCATGTTGATTTTGCGTTCCGAAATATTGGAAACTTCATTGTAATTGTGAAAGCTGTTTTTGAGAACAACCCCTCTCTTCTTCTCCTGTCTAGGTCTAACAAGGAATGACTTTGGAGGGAAACGAGCGTCGTTCCTTGCGACTGGAGGTGTGAAAACTGCTCGATTTGCTAAGAACAAGTGACCTTGTGTTTTCTGCTTTTTATCCCGGTGTGCCCAATCGATGAAAACCGATAATGGATAGACCGTATTTTCTCAATCAAACGCCGGGCCTCGAATAAATGCCCGGTCTCCCACGTAGATTCGTAAATAAGGACCCTCAAGGAATTTATATTTGAGTTATAGTAAGCTTTAAGTATAATAATAAGATAATGAATAAAACTCTGATTAACTCCAGGCTCGAATAAACTGGCGTTTCATTGAGAAAATACAGTAATAAATACGGTAATCAATTTAATTTCCCCTCTCACCTGAATTTCAAAATTAAATGTGTTACCTCCAAGTTGCCCTTCTAATAGGGTGTGGGAAAAAAAATTGTTCCAAATTTTGAAAGCAAATTGTGCAGGAAAAAAACTTCAGTTGTGCAGGGAATTGTGTGGGATTGTGCAATCTTTTGATGCACCAAATGTCAATTTCAAGTTTTCTTGCCAAGTCGTACAGAAAGGAAATTCTGGATTAACGATCGTTCAGCCAAATTTATTTCACTTCTAGTTCAAAAACACCTAGTAATTGCCAACTGTTTTATCAAACTCTGTCAACTGATTGACTCTGTCTAAACAAAATCATGTTGCTTGACACGACTTAAATCAATGTGCATGAAACCAAAATAGAATGCCATATGTTCCACTGTAAATGAGTTCCTTTTTAAAATATTCCTACTTTGATTCAGTAAAAATATGTAGCTTGAATATTCCTTCATAGACTGTGTTAAATTTCAGCATTTCTGACTACCACAGAGATGAAAAGCTTCACACACTGTTCTTGTTACCCTACAGGAGCCAGACTCATTTGAAGAAAGAAATGCCAAAGGATTTCTGCCTTCTTTTTTGGCATATTCAAACAATTTCAAGGCTTTGTTTGCTTCTTCACCAAGAATTACAAGTAAGTGAAGTTTGCAGCAAGAAGTTCCCTATTTCCTCAAGGGATTTCTTTGAATTTTCACTGAGGTCTTCCCACTTCTCCACCACCTTTTGGAGAAAGTCCTGTTGCAATCCTGTCAGCAGGGGTTTCAAAATGTTTTGAAGTAAGCGTCTGCAGCTGGAAGAGTAGGTGGCTGTGACAAGTTAGCGTTGCAAGGCCCCTTATCTTGGAGGTCTGGGGGCATTCCCTTCCCCCAGAAAATTTTGAAATCTACATTGTAGAAGTTCGGAAAAGCCATTTTCAGCATTTAGAGTTATAAACTGTTTTATCAATGGGACAATGTTATTGATTTTGTTAGGTGGCATTAATTTAATGAAAACTAGGCAAAGAAGCAATGATTTATATTAGCCGCCGTGTTATCTTCCTTTACAGAGTACTGTAGGATGAAAATTAAATAAGTCCCTTTAACACTTGTTTGTCTGAGATAGAAATGTAAAACAAAAATCATTTTAAGTGTTTCCAAAATGCAAGCTACAAGTCAATTACTTGAAAACAAAGCTTACTCAAATGGCTGACTTCTAAAGAAGTTCTTAATCTGACTCCTCGCTGTCAAAATCTTCAAAGTCAGAGTCAAAGTCTGAGTCATTTTCCTGAGGAAGCTTCAGAGCCTCAATCACAGATTCAATTTCTGTTTCATTCGCACCTTCAGCTTCTGATAGGAGGTGCAGTTCTTCAGGGACAGAGTCAATTTCTTGACTGTCAGATGCATCTTCAGGCTCACCATCTCACTTGTACAACAGCTGCAGCAGTTATAGGTGCTTCCTTTGAAACAGATTTCCTTTTGTTAGTTTCTCTTGATTGGGGGATCCATTCTTTACAGCTTTTTAATCAGAGGTTCACATTCACCAATGCTTGGTGCACCCCTCCTAAGGAAAATCCTTGATCCGCCCCTGATTTCCTCACGTACACGTAAGCTTCATATACATTTGGCAATCAAAGAGTGTTGCAGATTAGGTCAAGAATGAAACTTCAACCAAAACCAACTACACTTAACTATGTATTAAGTACATGTAGTTTCAAGCCTTAAGCAAAAAGAACATTCTTCTCATCACAGCAGAGCAAAACTACACACAAGAGATTGAGAGATGATGTGGTCTTTACACTTGGTGTGATTGGATGTTGATGCAAATAATAACCAAAAAAGCAACATGTAAGCTTATCTTACTTGTCTTTTAATGCGTTCTGGTACTACAGGAACAATGGTAACTTGAGTTGGAACTGCTCCCTGCATTAATATAGCTTGCACTTGGGTTCCTTCCTCCATGCCGCTGAGAACTGATAAGTTTCGCAATTAACAACTTTCTTTATAATGTGCAGAACAGAATGGTGAATACTTTGACTGTGGCTCATGAAAATCGTGGCAATGTTTTTGGACTAATTTCACCCATTTGACCCTCACAGCTGGATCGGCAGGAAACTGATGCACTCGTATATGTGGAGTGTTGCTTGAATTTGTACAACTTTGATTATTAGGGACACCAGCGACGCATTATCTCCTTCCTCTGCTTACTTTCCTACTCAACGCCATATTGCAATCTCGTAGTCTTGTCCACAACACTATGTCATCAGGCCACATGACCTGACATTTTGGCCATGCAATTCAAAGACCATTTTTGAGAGCAAAATCGCACAACTTTCAGGCTTATAAAATCGCCTATTTTTTTCCAACACAGTTCAAACTTTGGAATAGTGTCTTTAAAATGTTGAACTTTCTAAATATTAAAAAACTAATTTTGCTTCTTATGAACTTTAAGGAATTGTAGTTTAATTAATTAAAGACTACACCTCAATAAAGCAATCACAGAATATTGAATAATTGCTGTTGGTTGTTGAGTGAAATATTTGCTGAAAAAAATACTATCAATACATTGTTGTGTTACACCTACAACCTATTGGCAAGATACAAAAACCTGATAATATGTAACTTAAGGTTTTGTTGTGGCTGAATTGACCATGCTCACGAATTGATAAAACCGGCGGAATCATGTCCATTGTGTTTAACGTTGTTGGTTACAGTTGGGTGAAGAAGGCAAGGTATATGACATGGAGTAGTCTTGGTACTGTCCTAAGTTGCAATGTTCATTGTTGAAATCATCTGTGGTGTTCGGCTTGTGTTTCACAAATACAGTGTGAAACTGGTGTGCCTTCAAAGGCGTGTGATAATGACATCTCTGTATTGTGGCTGAAGCTCCTTGGCAACTGCTTGGAATTCGGCAATGGTAATGTTTAGTATCTTGCATGGCGCCGATTGACAAAACCCCTTGTAGAGAACAACTCTGCCTGGGAAGAAGGGCCACCTAAATATGGGTCGGTTCAGGCTGTGTGTGCTCCTCTTCTACTGAACCACTGACAAGTGTTGTAATAACAAAATGGTAAAAGATTAGAAATTATATGAATGAATTTTCATTGATGCTGTGCAATGTTCTATAGGAACTCCTGCTAGATTAGATTGCTACAGGTAATGATTAAGCTGTTGTTATAAGATCAACAAAGCGATTTTCCTTCAATCGCTTTTCAAGTTAAAAATAAACCAACCTAAGAGTTGGCTAGATAAAATATTTTTTTGATCATTCAGTAAGTAGCTTGCAATTGTAGTAATTTAATATTGACCAAATAGTTTTTGGTCTGCAATGTGTACATTTAAATCATGCGGAACTTAAACAAAATCTGATAAAATGTATGATGGGCTACCTCCATAACTATCTCTTTCTGGGTCTCTACATACTCTATGTAGTGTTTGGCTTTCTAGCCTTCTTCCATGTTATATATTTTGATTGCATCTTGTTTGAATATCAGCTCTTACTTGTTTATACTGACCATATGGATTCCGATGCAAAATATAATCAATGAGATAACACTTGTTATAATTTTGATCTTATGTACGTAGCTCAGTGTCTTGGTAAAGGGCAGGACATCAATTGAGGATTGTGTTGTTTAGTCAGTACATGGTTGGTGTGGGCTAATGTTACTCAAATGATACAAAATAATGTGTGATGATTCCTACTACTGTGCTCATTATACACTGTCTTGTGAAACCATGTCTTGTTTGTATATAGCCAAATTTTACTTGATTACACTGACAAGGTCAGTGATACTGAATATATGGAGCAAGGTGTGACCTTTTCAGTGTCCTACAAAGAGAAAAATTAGGGTATCAATTAAAATAACTATAATTTAATAATACCTCTTTTATAGTAACTATAACATTATTATCACAAAAATGATAACCCCATTGCTAAACATACCATCTGTAAATTGCAGACAACAAGACTGTTGTATCTACCATTCTGATTACCTGATACATTGTTAGCTCCAATACCTTACACTTCACTTAGACTTTTTCAAGTTATTGAACCCTTTACTCTGTATTGTTTATGAAACTTGAAACAGTATGACTTGTCCATTTCCAGCTTGAATATCTTATGGCCTCTTATGAATGCAAAAAACCCCCTTGATTGTTAATTAAAGGGCTAGGATTTCTTTCCACATCATTCCCAAGTCATGCAAGAAGCGATTTTTAAATATACTGTCGGTCATTTACTATGAGTAGATTATTCGTTAAACTCAATGTTGGAAGATATCTGTCAACCATGTAAAACCGTAAACCACCAGTGTAGAACGCAACTTCTATCTTATTTCGTTATATTTTGTCTTGGAAAATGAATATCATCCATGATAAAAGAAATTGAAATACCATGGTATAAATTGATGTCTTAAATTTTAGACAGCTCACCTTTTTAATCTTGTCAAGAAACTGCCATTGGTTTCCTTCCAATCTGGTAAGGTCTCGACAGCTGCGACACTGGCCTTCTCTCTACTTTTCAACACCTATCGATTGCTTGAGCTTAATATGTTGGTTTGCACAAGGATTTTGTATTTAGTATATAGGATGTGTTTGCTAGCAAACTAGTGAGATTCATTGGATTAAGTACAACACTCACTCAAGACTCAAATACTTCCTCTGTATGTAACAGCCACCAATGCTGAGTATTCAATCCTTGCAAATCAAAGATGGCAGATCGCAAAATTCATGTTCCTCGTTCCCAGTGCTCTTTGGTCCAAAGGGATAAATCTTAACATCCTCGGACATTGCCAGGCAGCATTAAGCGATGACCAATGATGTCACCACTTAAAACCAGTCCCCTATTTAGGAGTATTGGATCAATTTAACTGAAATGCCCTGCTGGAAGATGTCTTCCCCTCTCTAACATACTCTTTATGTTATTGGTGACCATAGGGTGCTGTGTGCAGTTGTACTTTAAAGTATACAGGATCAGGCGTTTTTCGTGCTTCACAGTTAGGGGGGGGGGTGTGTGTGCAGAGTAAGGGAGAAGAGCCTGCACGCATCACTTTGAATTTTGAATCGGTGCACCAAATACTGATTGGGTGAGACACAATTGATGCATGACATCATCGTGACTTGATTGCATGAGCTTAGGAAAAACAAAATGGCGAACTGCAGAGATGAAGTTTCCAGAGATGCACATCGATTTTGGATGGTTGTATATAGGATGTGTGTGCTAGCAAAATAGTGAGATTTACTGGATTAAGTACAACACTCACTCAAGACTCAAATCCTTCCTCTTCCAATGTGGTATCTTCTCTATTTGAGAAAACGATGTTCTCATTGTGCTACCCATAGGAATCAGAAAAAACCTTTTTTTTTCAAACTGTGTAGTTGCCGCAGAAATATTTTCCCTTCAATATAGCCAGGGTTTCTGATGGTTTCTCTTCCAATGCCTATTTGTAACACAGCATTTTCAATTCAAAGTTTTTGTCCAAATTTTTCTGAAGATTCAACACCCTGTCTGGACATGCAAATTCCCAGATGGCTTAGACAAATCTTATCTTGTTGAGACACTCCACTGTGAAACAAAACACTGGAAACCTGGTAAGACAGGGCAAACATGGTCTTGTTACAGACAGGAGCTGTTGCAGAGCTCGCGAGTGCCACAGAGTTCACTGTGAAATCTTCAAGATCATTAATTTGCTTCAGTTATCGTCCATCATGGCAAGAACGTTGTTTTGCCAGCTTTCCAGGGCCCCAATTGGGCGTCAATACCGATGATGGAGGTGCTCTTTTCGTTCATGTCTTTACTAGTTTTAAACAATTTTGGAAATAAATCACTACAAAAGTGTTTTCCAAAAAAATGCCTTGGATACTATGGTTTCAGTAATGCATGTCATCACTGTGCTGCCTGTGGCATCGACACAGTTCAGTGGACAAATTAAACTATCATTGAAATTGGTTCTGTGATAACTGATTCAGATAAACTGCATTGGTGATGAGGAATGCTAAGCACAAAGTGCTAAGCATTGCTTTATTTTAGCTTTTGAAAGTGATGATGAATACAGAGGAATCTTGAGTCTGAGTTGTTTGGTCAGTTGGAAGCTTGAAAGCTCCGGCAGAAGCATCAACTTCTTGAAGACTTGCTGCTTCTGCTTCTTCATCGGCCAAAATCTACTGGCAGGCAGAGGAAGCCAAACCCCTTAAAAAGCAAGGATCAGTTGTTTGAAATGAACTCAAGAGTTGAAGATCCTGGTTTGGGTCAGACTTACTTTAGGAGTCTGGAGGTGTTTACGGTGTCCTGGCTGCTGACATCTTGATTACTTTTAGGGCCAGTTGTCAGGGGCGGGGGAATGAGGGAGGGTGGTTGTGTGTGGAACTCTCCCATATGAAGTCATTGTTTAGAGTTAATGCACCAATTGTCTTGCTGGCCTCTGTACTGAGTACTACTAGTTGGCTTTACTGGCTTGGAGGGGGAGTAGACCAAGGGGTTACATTGGTACAATATGATTTAATAATTTTATTTATGCACGGTATTTCCATTTGTCTACATGTATTCATGATTTCATGTGGATTGGCGTGGGGTAGTATTATAGTTTTGGATGGCAGAACCTTTGCCATGGCATGTTGGAGAGCCTGCTGGATGGCAAAGTGTTGTATGAAGCTGTTGAGTCCATCAAAAAGGGAACTAAACTTGTGTGCTATCGTTAAAGTCCTTCAAAACGAGGAAAACAAAATGGCCTTTTTCAGAATTCTTGACTGGTGCAAGGTTGTTAGTTGTGGAAGGTTGCTGGTCTCAGAGGGTGATGCAGTTCTCGTACTATATGCCTTCCTCTGGAAGGGTGTACTTGTATGAGTTTGTTTCTTCCTCCACTGTTCTGATGTGTTCCTGTCTGGGGCCTGGTGAAGTAGGCTTTTAGAAATTAGGGCTTGAGGGTTATTCAGTCTTTGGCAGCTTGTTGACGAACATTTACAAAGTGACCAGTTTTGTGACAGTAGCTGCAGGATTGTCCTGAAGCAGGGCATACGTCATAGGGGTGTAGCTGTTTAATGCCACAGAAGAAGCAGGGTGCGTTGGGGTAGTTTCCAGATCTGGATCTGCCAGGAGATTTTTGGAACACTTTATAGGTGTCCGTGGCTGTTGTGTAGAGGACCTGTTCTTCTGTGGTGGAACTGGCTAGAAGCTTGTTTGTGTGTTGGTAATAACAATAATTGTATTTCTACAGTGCTAAAACTATAAAAATATTCTAAAGTGCTTCACAAAATAGTTTAAATTTGTAAAATATTAAAGCAATTAACTATTAAACAACAAAATATTAAAAACATCAAAAGAATTTGTAAGCTAGCTTGAAGAGGTGTCCTCAACTTTAATTTGTGCTGCTGCAAATGATATGGCTTGGTTCACTATAAAAGCCAGGGTAAATGGTGGGTCTTCAGGTTTCCTTTGACCATCTCTGTAAAGTATATCTTCTTGGAAGTGGCTGAAGGATTCATTAAGGCCAAAGAGAAATTTGTTTCTCATGAACTCATCAGCGCTGGGGCCAATAGAACTGTCTTGTGGCAGTTTGTACCCATATGAAACCTTGGCTATTGTTCTGGTTTGAATTTTTTAAGACAATGGAATTGTTGGGTGGCTGAAGGGATTTTTCTATCTGCTATAGTAAAAGTGCACTTGGCTTAAATTGGATCCAATTGCAAAATTGTCAGTGATGACATTTTTTCCCCAATAGTAGTCTACTTGGGAAAATATAAGCAGACCTACTGGGGGCTAGTCAGTAATTGTCAAGGGAAACAGTATTGCGATGCAATGCGATTAAGTCCTGTGGATGGGTTTATGTTTTTGGTTTAAGCAGGAGAGATTTTCTCTTGACTTCACATCATTTCAGGAGCAAGATAAACCATCAGTGAAAACATACTTGGAAGTCAGCTTGTAACATTAGTTTGTTTTTTTGTTTCATGTTGTCATGGGCAAGTGTCGGTGTAGCTTGAAGTGATGAAAAATGAGGCTGCATGCTTATTGCAATTAGCTCAGGACAGAACATAGTTATACCATATGCTCCTTATATTTGTAAGCAGAGCAAAGAGGAAAGAAATTTAAAAAGTAGCCAAATTTACAGCAGTGAAATGAAATATCAAAACTTTGAGTATAAAAATGTCATTGCTCAGGAACAGGGGGCAATGGTCTGAGGATCTTGTACAATGGTATGTCCTCACAGTGTGTGCCTTGTTTGTTCCCCCTGAACCCTAGCCAGCAAGAGTAAAATATTAACACAAAAAAGGTAAATGGACAGAACAGATAACAAATACAAAAACAAACATAAATACATCAGTTTTGGTACAAAGTTCAGAACAAAAAAATAAAACTTAAATAGTCAATGTGTATAGCTTGGGAAGGTAAAGTGCAGTATGGTGGTAGTTCTTTCGTTGTGGTCAGTGGCAGCGTGGACGATAACATAAAGGGCTTGAATGAAAATATCAAGTTGATGCTGCAGTTGGTGAGATTGTTGAAGACGGATGTGATGCAGTGGATGAAGTTGACTTTTTACAAATGGCTGGATTCTGTGGAAATGTGGAGCAGTTTAAAAGCTGTGGCCAGGCGAGTAGCCTGGAGCCATGAAAAATGAAACTGCACGCTTATTACAAGCAGCTCAGGATGGAATGTTGTTATACCATATACGCATTATATTTGTGAGCAGTGCGAAGAGGAAAGAAATTTAAAAGGTATCCAAATTTACGGCAAAATGAAATGAAATATGAAAACTTAGAGGATAAAAATATAATTGCTCAGGAACATGGGGGAATGGTCCAAGGATCTCTCATAATGGTATGTCCTCACAGCGTGCAGCTTGTTTGTCCCCCCTGAACTCTAGCCAGCAAGAGTAAAATATAAACACAAAAAAGGTAAAAGGACAGAACAGATAACAAATACAGAAACAAACAGAAGAAAATCAATATTGGTACAAAGTTCACAACAAGAAATAAAACTTGAATAGTCAATGTTCATAGCTTGGGAAGGTGAAGTGCGGTACTTAAAGGACTCAGGCGTCCTTTGTTATCTGTTCCCATGCTGGCAGAAAGGTGTTTTGACCAGCCTTCTTGTGGCACATTGATAGGAGAATTTTAAAGATTTCTGAACATACCTATGGGGAGGTGGCTTGGGCGGCAGGACCTTGAGTGTGGTTTTGGGTAGTATGGTCCTTGAAACTGGAGAGGACAAGCTTTGCTTCTGCCCCTGAATGATGGGCTTTTGTGGTCTGATAGTTTGTTGTTGGGTTAAAGAAGCCCTGTTGGGGGCTTGGTATTGTCCCCTGCCACCCCCGAAATGCCCTTGGAACCTCCAGGGGGCAGTATCTTGGGGGATGGACAGGTAAAACCTACTTCAGACTTTGGATGGCTTTGGATTTCTTCGGAAGCAGTGTCTGCATTTGCATCAATCTTGTGTGAGTGAATGAAAAAGACAAGAGCCAGTGTTTGGTCAGTGGCTGTTATATGTTGTGATGTTATTGTTGTATTGTGTTTTCTTTAAGAAAACACTGAACAACATGCTTATTTCAAATAGGCAAGATGCAAGGTCATATATCAAATGATTGAAATACTTGTGATCATGGATGATTAACGATTAATGATGATTAACGATTAATGATTAATGTAGTCTTAATTTACGCAGGGCCCCTTTTGATACCAGCCAAGTGCTGATTGGGCCACCCTGCCTAAATAAAGTTGACCTTGACCTTGAACATTTATTTTTTCAAAGAAAATGTCACAAGTTAAAAAATGTAAAGCAACAATTTTTTTCTTAAATGCATGACATCCAATCTATACATTGAAAACAACAGCAAGCAGTACATTTCTTTCAAATTTCAAATCAAAATTTATTCCAAACAAACCATGCATAATGGACTTGATCATGACTATTACTTATAAATATTTCTAAGGTGGATTGAACAACTTGTTGAAAATCAAAAAACTAATTACAAGAACCAGTACACTACTGGAAAGTAAAACTGGTTAATTTTAGAGATCAGTAGAAGAGTATTAGCCAAAGGTGAGTACTGTTTTTGCAATTCATAAATTTGTAGAAATCAATATCAATAAAGCATGCTAAAATCCATCATTGATTGTCTTGAAAGTCTAATTTAAATCAATTTCTGCCGGTTTGAATCCGGCATATTCACCACTCTCTTCTGGAAATTCATTTCTAATTGTTAGGTAGGCCACTAAACACCATCTAGAAGAGAATAAAAATATGCCAATTATACAATGAACAAATAATTTTTGCGGCTCAATTTTCAAAACAACTAACCTGTTCTTTGTGGGTTCCGGCAAGGGATTACAGCGTACATTGTGAATTGCAACAAGGGCAGTATTTAGCACATCTGCATCCAGGCACAATTCTAAACTTTGCATGGTTGGTTATACATTCAACCCCCGACTCGTTGAACTTTTGATTGAGTGCCTCCAATTCTTGACAGTAAAAACATTCATCGGCCATCAGCATTGGAACACAATTGCCTCCACAAATGCACCATTTGGTGTTTCCAGCTTTAACATCAAAACTTGCCAATTAGCCGTCCCCTTCGTCTCCTTTCACCGAGTCAACTGATTCTTCACTAGGAGGATAGGTTGGCTCAAACTGATATGGCTGAAATGGCCCTTCATGTTGGAAATAGCAGTGGAAATCCGCGACAGAATGACGGCTTTCAGCTCATATTGCTTGTTTTCTTCTTGTTTACGAAATCAGTGTTCCCCATATCACACGTCACAGCCTACCGCTGACATGCATTACGGGCCTGCAATGAAAAGGCCTGAAAAGTGGGAAAAATGCAGTTTCAAACCTAATTTTCTCGGGAAAACCAAGAAATGGACAGGAATAATTATCTAATCTCGACTTTACCTATGTTAGGCTCTCTAAAAAAAAGTGTGACAAAAATGACAGTTTTTACCTTCAGTTCTCCTTTAATTTTTTGTTATTGCTTTATGTAGTTACTAAGCAGTTTGCAAGCAACACTTTTATAAAAGACCTTTGCATCGGTTTGGACATTTTTTCCTGTGTCAAATTATATGGAAGCTTATGGACGCAGAGTACATAGCTCTGAGAAGTGTATACCACATGTGGTCTCGATCCAAACAAACCATTTCTATTCAAAAAATATTAATAATAATAGCAGTAATAATGATGGCTTGTTATTATATTGTTCTGCACACCAACATCATTGCGTTCATTAACTTAAACTTGGCAATGGATTGATTTGAAAGTTAATTAAATGAAAATAACTTTTCTCAGAGCAAACCACCTAAAAGGTAAGATTTTTTGGTGTACATGTACAAAAAAAATACCAAAGAGAGAGTGAACACATTGCCCCAAGCTCTTAAATAACTATTGCATCAAATTCATTCAAGTATCAGAAAATCTATGTGTGCCTTGCAATAACTTTGCTTTATCTGGTCGAGGGGTGCAAGAAATGTTGCGTGGAATATGTGGTGCTGTGAGAGTGGCACTTCTTTCAGCAGCATCTTGACACTTCCCTTTGACAATTGCATCCAGCAATGGGCGTACATGGTCCCTCGTCGTCTTCTCCATAATTGGTTTAGCAGTCCACTCCTAACTTCTTTTGGGGGAGACCATGTTGAAATGAAGCTCTCTTTGTTTTGTTTCGTTGAAGCAGTGGCATGGTCTCTGCTGTTGTTGGCACTGTGGTCAAGGGCTGCTAGCTGTGTTTGAGTGGGTGGAGACATTCATGATAGTGATTTACACTGTCCCAGTGATGGGTGTTGGCAGTGTGGTGGACAATTGATATCCACTTCTCTTGTAAGAGTTCCTTATCCCATTGCATGTGTTGGCACACCACCAGAGATGGTTGGAGACTGACTTGATCCATGGAAAGAGGTCACCACAGTCCTTCTTCGTTGCCTTTTCAGTTAGTTTTTGAGCAACACTTTTTGCTAAATCCCACACATCAAATTGGTGATCCACATCAGGGTAGGTTCATTTCATATCTGACTTAATGCTTACATGGTGATCAATTGCCACAACCTTCAGTTTAGCCCCTTTACCCCTGGATGTTTTCCTTGCACCTTTTAGATCCTTCTCTCTTCATAGCATTACTGCTGGTCACTTCACTGACTGAACAATTTGGAAGTCAACAATTTTGAATGCGATAAAACGTTGTAAAAAAGCATAATCTTGATATTTCAGCTAATGTAGCTATCTTGGTGTAGGTGGCCCCACTTAGAAGAACTGACAAGGACATTAACAGGTTTGCAGCAGCCATCCCTTTGATCATTGGCTGGCTGTTCCAGAAGTAGGTGTGGCCATTTATGCACTTAAGTGTAACAAGCAACAGAGAACCCTTGGTAGACTCATGCTTTTTCCTTATGCCTGCACCACACTCAGGGCATCTTTTAACCCTTTGTATACCAGACTTTCAGATTTTTGTTTAGCTCGATTTGGGGTGTAATGCAAAATGTCATACAAATTGATCATTAGTGAATACCACCACACAACCTACCTATCAAATTAAAGCTTAATGTTTATTCTATCATTCTGATTAATTAAAAAGTCAAAATGTTAGATATTACATGTCACCCAAGAGGGCAATTCCAAAAAAAATGACATTTTTTTGGACAAAAAAAATGACATTTTTATGAACAATGAGCTAAAACATGTTCCCACAATATCATGACTCAAAACTATTAACAAAAACTAAAACTACAGTAAAAGAGCTTTCATTTGATACCAGGAGGTCCCTATTTAGTCAATTTGGGTATGATCTGAGGGAAATTTCAAAAGTTCACTTTGTGGTGGAAAATATCAGAATATATCAAAGGTCAATGATAACATGAAAACAGAAGTTATTTTCTTTCATGGACACTACAGATTGGGTAATAAAAGTCCAGGGAGGTTCTCATTTCAACAAATAAGTCTAAATGCTAAGGCGACCCTTTGCTCGCTTTCTAGGTCTGCTACACACTGTTCCCCTGACCACATCAGCATCACCATGGTCTTCGTCATCATAGTAATAGTTTTCCAGGGTGTGAAATCTTTCGAAACAAGGTGCAGGACACATCCCAATGTAGCAAACAGAACATGCATATTGGGTATCAACACGCTGCATATGCACTTTGCAGTAGGATCTGGTAGGCATTGATACCGGAAAGTGGCCCAGTGAGAAGTTGAATCTTCCTTCATCTGGCAAGGATCAATTGTTCTGTTGCTTTCTGCGATAAACACGTCCCCCTATTAGCTTCTTGATAAGTTCCTGGCGGAAAGGGAGCATCCGCTGAGCCTTTTGTGTTGCCGGGGGGTTGTGATGTGGGCTCTTTCTTTGTAAATGGTAAGCATTCATGATTGCCACACTAAATAGCAGAACAACTTCATGTACCAAACATAGCTTTTAGTGTTGCGTTGATAGCTTCTTACTCTCTGGTCAGCTAGATCCACTCCTCTCATGAACTTGTTGTATAACTCCACAATAGCTGGTCTCTGGACTTCTTTTTGCATCCACTTTCCTTTCTCTTTGACTGCCTGTGTTACTGTTGAACACTCACTAGTGGCTGGCATTGTTGTCAACAAGTGGACAAACTTGTCCTTCCATGTGCAAGCAGCGAGTCTGCCTTTCTGCCTAAATACACACTGTCCCCTTTTCATGGACTTGATCTCTTTGTCTTTGATGTTCATAATATCACCAGGTGAGCCTTTCCTGCCAGCTCGCACAGTGCCACATGCCAGAGTCTTCTCCTTTGCCAAATCGAGGAACAGTGCAGGACTTACCAATACCAATACCAATACCAATTGTCCACAAAAAGATTGTAGCCCTTTCCTTCAAGTCCTTCTAATAGCTTCATTGCAACATGGTGAGCCACCCCTTTCTCAGGATCATGACCAGTCTTGCCAGGGTACACGAGTAGATCCCAGACATACCCACTTGATGAC